>Ga0209913_1000100_pt1 | contig 98168 bp, 80 predicted proteins | sample PersoiDNA2013203_FD_185805 | JGI IMG/M metagenome (GOLD analysis project Ga0209913, IMG submission 185805) | Permafrost soil microbial communities from the Arctic, to analyse light accelerated degradation of dissolved organic matter (DOM) -... | ecosystem: Environmental > Terrestrial > Soil >...
CTTGGAAAAGGTCGCTTCTTCAAACGATACATTGTTGCCGGGCGACGCGGCAATGCCTTGTGCTGGGGTATACGACATGTCTCACTCCATACGTATTAAAAATGGATCAGTCTTGTTGTTATGAAAAGCCAGTCTCGTGGACTGGCTTTATTAAGTACTGATTACGGTGTTTCTTGTTTTTGGTTCTTTTTAATGCAGCGTGATTATAGACACAAATTTTGCCGATTCAACGTAAAGCGTTTCATCACTGACAAAACGCTTACAGCCGGTCTCGTGCGTGGTTACACGCAACGACCGCCGTCCACTTCCAGGCAAGCGCCGGTAATGAAAGAAGCCTCGTCCGAACCCAGGTACAGGCAGGCGTTGGCGATATCGTCCGGGGTCGAGAAGCGGCCCAGCGGAATCGTCGCGGTGAACTTCTTGCGATTTTCCGGGGTGTCGGGCACGCCCATGAATTCGGTCAGCAGACCGGTTGCCGAGATCACCGGATTAACGCAGTTGACGCGGATATTGTCCGGGCCAAGTTCGGCCGCCATCGATTTGCTGGTGGTGATGACGGCGCCCTTGCTGCCGTTGTACCAGGTCAGGCCGGGGCGCGGGCGGATGCCGGCGGTCGAGGCGATGTTGATGAAGGCGCCGCCGCCGACCGTGCGGAAGTAGGGCACGAAGGTCTTCGCGCTCAGGAAGATGCTCTTCACGTTGATCGCATACAGGCGCTCGAATTCGTCTTCTTCGACTTCCAGCATGGGACGGTTGCGATGCGTGGTGCCGGCATTGTTGACGACAATATGGAGGCCGCCGAAGGCATCGAGCGTGGCTGCCAGCATGGCGGCCACGTCGGCGCTCTTGGAGACGTCGGTCTTGATGACGCGTGCCTGGCCGCCGGCCGCAACGATTTCGTCGGCCACCCGTTTGCCGGCGGCTTCGTTGATGTCGGCCACCAGCACGCGCGCCCCTTCGCGCGCATAGCTCTTGGCGATGCCTTCACCGAAACCCGAACCGGCGCCGGTAACGATGGCTACTTTGTCTTTGAGTCGCATGTCTTCTCCTTGTGGTGTTGAACGTTTTTTTAATCGTGTTTGATAGCGATGGTCTTCAGGACCGTGAAGCCGTACAGCGCTTCGAAACCTTTTTCGCGGCCGTGGCCGCTGGCCTTGACGCCGCCGAACGGCAACTCGACACCGCCGCCGGCGCCGTAATTGTTGATGAACACCTGGCCGCTGCGGATCGCGCGCGCCAGGCGCAGTTGGCGTCCGCCGTCGCGTGTCCACACGCTGGCGACCAGGCCGAAATCGGTGCCGTTGGCCAGGCGTATGGCATCGGCTTCATCGTCAAACGGCATCGCCGCCAACACCGGGCCGAACACTTCTTCCTGCGCCAGCCGATGCTGCGGCGGCACGTCGCGCAGCAAGGTCGGCGCCTGGTAAAAACCGCCGGCCGGCGCACCATCGGCGATACGGCCTTGGGCGACGACGGGGATCTTGCTGTCGGCGGCATCGCGCAAGAAAGCGGCGACACGCTCTTGCTGTGTCTTGCGGATCAGCGGGCCGCAATCGAGGTCCATTGCCGCCGCGCCGACGCGCAGCTTGCCGAAGGCGGCGCCGACGCCTTCCAGCACCTGTTCGTAGGCGCTGCGTTGCACCAGCAAACGGCTGCCGGCGGAGCAGGTTTGTCCCGAGTTTTGCACGATGGCGTTGACGATCACGGGCAGCATGGCATCGAAATCGGCATCGGCGAATACGACCTGAGGCGACTTGCCGCCCAGTTCCAGCGTGACGGGCGTGTGATGTTCGGCAGCAGCGCGCACCACGATCTTGCCGACGTTGGGCGAGCCGGTGAACGACACGTGATCGACATCGGCATGCTTTACCAGCAAGTCGCCGGCTTCATGGCCGTAGCCGGTGACGATGTTGAGCACGCCTTCCGGGAAGCCGACTTCAGCGGCCAGTTCGGCGACGCGCAGCAGCGACAGGCAGGCATCTTCAGCGGGTTTGACGACGCAGGTATTGCCCGCAGCCAGCGCGCCGCCGACGCAGCGACCGAAGATCTGCATCGGATAATTCCACGGCACGATGTGCGCAGTCACGCCATGCGGTTCGCGTAGCGTCAGCACGGTGTAGCCGGTCTGGTAGGGGATGGTGTCGCCATGCAGCTTGTCGGCCGCACCGGCATAGAACTCGAAATAGCGCACGATGGCGGCGGCATCGGCGCGCGCCTGCTTGAACGGCTTGCCGCAGTCGCGTGCCTCCAGTTGCGCCAGTTCTTCCTGGTGTGCGGCCAGTTTTTGCGACAGCTTCATCATCAGACGGCTGCGGTCGGCGGCGCTGGTGCGGCTCCAGACATTGTCGTAAGCCTTGCGCGCCGCTTGCACGGCGGCATCGATGTCGGCGCCGTTGCCGCGCGCCAGGGATTCGAACACCTGGCCGTCGGAAGGATCGATGACGGGAATGCTTTCACCCGATGCAGGCGCGCTCCAGCGGTTGTTGATGAAGTGCTGTTTCATGGTTCTGTAGATCCTCTCTTTACATGGCAATCGACATGCCGCCGTCTACGTACAAGACGTGACCGTTGACGTAGGAGGCGGCGTTGGAAGCGAGAAAAACGGCGGCGCCGGCGATCTCAGCCGGCTGCGCCCAGCGCCCCAGCGGCGTGCGCGTGGCGAAGTGGGCGTTGATTCTGGGGTCGGCGATCGCGGCGGCATTGGCGGCGGTGGCCACGCCGCCCGGTGCAATCGCGTTGCTGGTGATGCCGAGCGGGCCGTATTCGGCAGCAAGCGCGCGCATCATGCCGGTCAGCCCGGCCTTGGCGCCGGTGTAGACGGCATCGCCGGAACGTGCGATCCGACCGGCGATGGACGTCACCGTGACGAGTCGGCCGCTTTGCCTGGGCACCATCAACCGCGCAGCTTCGCGCGACAGCGTGTAACCGGCGATCAGGTTGGTTTCCAGCATGGAATGGATGTCGTCGTCGCTGAATTCCAGCAAGGGTTTGCGATTGCGCACGCCGGCATTGTTGACCATGATGTCGAGGCGGCCGTGCTCTTGTGCGATTTGCGCGAAGGCTTCCTTGACGGCGGCCTTGTCGGTGACGTCGAAGGCCAGCGCCTGGGCCGACAAGCCTTGCTCCGCCAGAGCTTGTACAGCGCTTGCCAGCGTCTCGGCATGGCGGCCGTTGAGGATCACATGGGCGCCGCTGCCTGCCAGCGCACGCGCGATTTCCAGGCCGATGTCGCGTGCGGCGCCGGTGACCAGCGCAATTTTCCCGATCAGTGAAAACTGCTGCAAATAAGCGTGTTGCGACAAAGGAGTCGACGAATTCGGCTGATTCATGAGATAGGTTTCGATAAACAAGGGACGGCAAAGATACCACCGCCGCAGCGATCGAGCCGGGCCGTCTGTCTCCTGTCGTTTTTGTTTTATGGGCAGCGGCCGGAAGGATCCGCCGCTGCCTCGCTTGCCATTCAATGTAGGTGGATGGCCTAAAGATGTCAACTGATATTACTACTTGATTCTCACATGGAATCTGTGCGCTAGCCATAACGCAGACTTATGGCAGGCGCGCAAATCGGATAAGATGCGCAGATAAATTCTTACAAGATTCCAACGGAGACCAGCCATGCCGAAATCGCAAACCGATCCGCAAGTGGACAAGCGGGACGCTAACATCGTCAGTATCCAGGCGCCGCTGCGGGCGACGTCCTTGTCTGCCGATGCGTTGGCGCTGGCAGCGGCAGGGCTCGGTCCGGTGCGTCAGGAGCGATTCGCCGAACGCGTTTACGAAAACCTGTTCCACGCCATCGTCGAAGGCAAGATTGCAGTTGGTAGCCGCTTGCCGTCGGAGAACGACCTGGCGACCCTGTTCGATGTCTCGCGCCCCATCGTGCGGCAGGCGCTCGACCGCTTGCGCGAAGACCAGTTGGTGGAGTCGCGGCGCGGCTCCGGCACCTACGTGATGGACCAGCCAGGCGTCGCCGGCAAGCCCGCCAATGCCGAGCCGTCGGAACGCATCGGCCACATCATGAACGGCCTTGAGCTGCGCATGGTGATCGAGCCTGAGTGCGCCTACATGGCCGCTTTGCGTCGTAGCACCGCCGACCTGACGCGCATGGATGAGCTGCTCACCGGCTTTGAAGAAGCCAACGCCGTCGGCGGTATCGCCCACCATTTCGACTTTGCCTTCCACGAGGCGATTGCCACGGCCACCGCCAACCTGCGTTTCGTGCAAGTGCTCAAGACGCTGGAATACGACGTCAGCCACGCCGTCAACATGCTGCGTCACCTGATGCATATCCAGCCGTGGAAGCGCACCCAGGACGCCATGGACGAACACCGCAATATCTTCGAACTGATCAAGCGCCAGGACGCAGAGGGGGCACGTCGCGCCATGCGCGGCCACATTGAAAATGCGCGCAGCCGCATGTTCAATAGTCGTCCCGGCTTGTAAATCGGAATAACAACTTAAATCGCGGATCAACTGCATGGAATTGCGCCAACTCAGATACTTCGTCGCCATCGTCGACCACGGTTCGCTGTCGCGCGCCGCGCGTGTGCTGCACATCGCGCAGCCGGCGCTGACCCAGCAGATCCGCCAGCTGGAGGAAGAGCTGGAAGCGCAGTTGCTGCATCGCTCCGCCCAGGGCGTGATCGCCACCGATGCCGGCAAGACCTTTTACGAGCACGCGCAAGCGATCCTCAAGCAAGTCATCGACGCCAAATCGGCGGTGGCGCAATCCAACGACAAACCATCCGGCACGGTAGCGCTGGGCATCCCGCAAAGCGTCTCGGGCGCGCTGGCCTTGCCGCTGCTGACGGCGATCCGCGCCACTTATCCGGAAATCACCTTGCTGCTCACCGAAGAGCTGACCGGCAACCTGATCGTCCAGCTCAAGTCGGGCCGCATCAACCTGGCGGTGCTATTCGACGACGGCCAGTTGTCGCCTTTCGCCAGTACGCCGATGGTGGAAGAAGAGATGATGTACATCACGCGCGCCGATTCGCAGTACGGGGCCGGCAAAAGCAAATCGGTGACGCTGGCCAAAGCCATCAAGGCGCCGCTGATCTTGCCGGGTTTGCAGCATGGTGTGCGGCCGCGTATCGAAAATGTGGTGCGCACACACGGCATGTCGTTAGCCAATGTGATCGAGATCAACTCGGTGGCGATTCTGAAATCAGCCATCCTGGCCGATATCGGCGCCACTATCTTGCCGGTGGCGCCGTTGTTGTCGGAGATCGAACGCGGCGACATGCTGGCGCATCCCATCAGCGGCGAACGCATGGTGCGCACGCTGGCCTTGTGCGCGTCGAAGAATATACCGCTGACCAATGCGGCGGCGGCGGTGGAGCGGCTGGTGCTGGATGTGACCGATGACTTGTGTCGCAAGGGCAAGTGGTTGCACGCAGTGACGCTGAAGAGGGAATAGTCGCCGCTAACAAAGCGTCGCCGGCAGCGTTGCTTCTTCTTGCCCGCGACGCTTTGTTAGCGGCTCTTGGTCACTTTCACGAAAGTCCAGGGCTAGGTCCAGCGTGTGCTGGGCCGACAGTGGGCTGGAGAGATTTCCTGTTTCAGTACCTGTCCACCGCCGGATCTGGCAACGCCGCGCCATCGAGCAAGGCGCCGACCACGCGCTCGCCGAGCGCCAATCCCACACTCATGCCGATGCCGCTATGCATCAGCACGACGGTGGTCTGGCTGTCGATAGCGCTGGCTGAAAATGGTCCCGGTCCTTTGCTGCCATAGACGCCTTGCCAGCGTTCCAGCACATTCAATTTCACGCCCAGTGTGTCTTGCGCCAGGCTGATCATGAGCTGGTCGATTTCTTCATTGTTGAACGGCGGCGCATCGACGCCGTAGTAGTGCGAATCACCGATGATCAGTTCCTGATAAGGCGTCGGGCTGACCAGCAGGTGGATGCCGTGGCGGTTCAGCGCTGGCGTCCTGGCTTCGATTTCAGCATGCACGCCGGCGGCGCTGGGCAAATCGGAAAAGGCGCCGTAGTGCGTGCACGACAAGCCGGTCAGCACCGCATGCGTCAACGGCAGCCGTTCCTGCGGTGCCGCGCGCAGCATTTGCAGGCGGCAGACTTTGAGGTTCATCGCGCCGAGCCGGTCGGCAAACAGAGTCTGGTAGTCATGGCCGGAACAGACGATGGTGCGTTGCGCGCGGAACTCGCCGGCAGTGCTGGAAATGCGGCCGTTGCCGGCTTCCTTGACCAGGGTATTGAAATGAAATTGCACGCCTTGCGACTGCAGGTAGCACACCAGCGCCGGCACCGCTTCGCGCGAATACAGTTGCAGATCCTGGGTGCCATGCAGGGCCGAACGATGATGGCGGAAGCGACCGCCGTACAGCGTTTCCAGCTGCACACCTTCCAGCAGCGAGACTTCATAACCATGCTGACGGGCGCGCACGATCATGAATTCTTCCAGCACCGCGTGTTCGGCGGCAGTGCGCGCAAACAGCAGGGTGCCGGCTTCGCGTGCGCTGAAGTTGGCGCGCTGCGCCAGGTGCAGCCACAGTGCGCGGCTTTGACGGGCCAGCCCGAGCATGACGCCGGGCGGCTGGCCGGTCACCAGGCCCATGCCGAAATTGCGGATCGAAGCGCCGATCGGGGCGGAACTGCGTTCAAACACGGCCACGCGCAGGCCGCGCTTGACGGCGGCATAGGCATGCGCCAGTCCGAGGATGCCGGAACCGACCACGGCGACGTCCAGGTGTCCGATGTTGTTAGTACTCATGACAAAACTCCACTGCTGAGAACGTGTTTGCGATCTTACTGCGAGGCCGTGATCCTGCGTCGGGCGGTGCTCGGCATCCTCATGGACTGAAGTACCCTCCAAGGGTTCAACTGCGCTGCGCTCCGGCCGCCACCGGCTGACGGCCTCTCGCTACAGATCGCAAACACGTTCTGAGAGTGGGGGACGCAGCGTCCCGGCCAACTCTCGGATCATCTCATCCCGGGCCGTACAAGACAATTCTTGCGCGGCCCGGGATCGTTTTGCTACTGCTTTATTGCCAATTGATTACTTCTTTTCAGCCTTGCTTTCGTAACGCTTGCTCCACTCGGTCAGGATGCGGTCGCGGTTGCTGCTGGTCCAGACGAAGTCATTCTTGGTCAGGCGCTTTTCGTAGTCGGCAGGCAGCAGCGGATCAGGCTTGGCGATGCCGGGCACGGCCAGCACGGCGAAGTTCTTTTCGTATTGCAGCATGGCGTCTTTGCTGGCCGAGAAATCAGCCAGGCGCTTGGCGGCGTCGAGATTCTTGGTGCCCTTGACGATGGCAGTCGCTTCCAGATCCCAGCCCAGGCCTTCGGATGGCAGGATGATGTCGATCGGTGCGCCTTCCTTCTTGGTCTTCACGGCACGGTATTCAAACGCGATGCCGATCGGAAATTCGCCGGTGGCGGCTTGTTTGCATGGCTTGGAGCCGGAGTGGGTGTACTGGCCGATATTCTTGTGCAGAGCGTCCATGTAAGCCCATGCCTTGTCTTCGCCCATCATCTGGATCCAGGCGGTGACGTCGAGATAGCCGGTGCCGGAAGAAGCCGGATGCGGCATCACGATCTTGCCGGCGTAAATTGGTTTGGTCAGGTCAGCCCACGAAGTCGGCTTTGGCAAACCTTGCTTTTGCGCTTCGACGGTGTTGAAGCAAATCGCCGAACCCCATACGTCCATGCCGACCCATGCCGGCGGATTGGCCGGGCTGCGGTATTTGGCTTCAATGTTGCCCAGGTTCTTCGGTGCGTAAGGCGTCAGCATGCCTTCCTTGTCGAGGATAGCCAGGCTGGATGCCGCCAGGCCCCAGATCACGTCCGCCTTCGGATTGGCCTTCTCAGCCAGCAGCTTGGCGGTGACGATGCCGGTGGAATCGCGCACCCATTTGATTTCGATATCAGGATTGGACTTTTCGAACTCGGCTTGATACGCCTTGATCTGGTCGGCTTCGAGCGCGGTGTAGACAGTCAGTGTGGTCGCTGCATGCGCGGACAACAGAGCGCCGGCACCCAGAACGGAAGCAAGCAGTTTAAGAATGGTTGTAGGTTTCATGGTTGCTTTCTTGTGGTGGAAAAGTAAGACGACGAACGACAAATCAACATGGATGAATCAGTGTTTGTTCAATGTTTCTTGCCCGCAGTGCGCCAGGCCTGGGCACGCCGCACCCAGTAACCGAGGCCCCAGTGCATCAGCAGCGAGACGGCGATCGAGGTCAGCAGGATCAGCGTCGACATCGCCGCGGCCGGACCGACATCGCCGGCATCGTCCATGTTGAGCACGGCAATCGCGGCCAGTACGGTGTTGGGGCTGTACAGGAAGATCACTGCCGACACCGTGGTCATCGACGACACGAACAGATAGCGGAAAATTTCCAGCACCGCAGGCAGGCACAGCGGCACCGTGATGCGCAGGTAAGTGCGCAGCAGCGGCACCTTGAGCGAGGCCGAGGCGGCTTCGAATTCAGGATCGATCTGCTTCAACGCGGTGACGGCGGTGAGGTGGGCGGTCGTGTAGAAATGCATCACCGAACACAGCACCAGAATCGTCATGCTGCCGTACAGGAAGTTCAGCGGATTGGCCGGGTGGTTGAAGAAGAATACGAAGCCCAGCCCCAGCACCAGCCCCGGCACCGCCATCGGCAAAAAGCTCAGGAAGCGCAGCGAGGTGTCCAGCCAGCGATTGCTGCGGGTCTTTTCCATCAGCCAGGCGCCGGTGAAGATGAGCGCTGTGCCGACGATGCTGGTGCCGATCGCCAGTCGCAAGCTGTTCCAATAGGCCAGCCAGCCGCCGCCGTCCATGTTGTCGAAGTCGTAGTGCATCAGCGTGAGCGTGAGATTGTACGGCCACAGCTTCACCAGCGAGGCGCCGATGGCGACCGCAATCATCAGCAGCAGCGCTGCGCTGATGAACAGCAGGATCAGCGTATAGACGCCGTCGCGGCGCCATTGGCGGCGCGGCACCAGCACTTCGGCGCGGCTGCTCATCTGGGCGCGCTGGCGCTTTTGCAGCCAGCCGTCGATGAAGAAGGTCAGCAGCGCCGGGATCAGCAAGAGCAAACCGATCAGCGCGCCGCGGTCGAATTGCTGCTGGCCGACCACCGCCTTGTAGGCTTCCACCGCCAGCACGCTGAAGGCGCCGCCGACGATTTTGGGCACGCCGAAATCAGTGATGGTCAGGGTGAACACCAGGCAGAAGGCGCCGAAGATGCCGTAGCGCGTGGCCGGCAACGTCACCGTGCGGAAAGTCTTCCAGCTGTTGGCGCCCATCGCCGAAGCGGCGTCATAGAGGCGCGCATCGGCCAGCGACAGCGCTGACAGCAAAATCATCAGCGCATGCGGGAAGGTATAGAAGGCTTCGCCCAGCAAGATGCCCCAGAAGCCGTAAATGCTGCCGTTCATCCATTCCTTGAACAGGCCCTGGTTGCCGAACAGGTAGATCAGCGCGATGCCCGGCAACAGCGAGGGCGCCAGCAGCGGCAGCAGGGCGATGGCGCGCCACAGGCCCTTGCACGGCGCCAGCGTGCGCTGCAAGCCGTAGGCAAACAGGTAGGCCAGCGGCACCACCAGCAAGGCGGTGGCGGCCGCCACGCCGATGCTGCGCGCCACCATCGGGAAGAAGTTGGGATTGGCGACCAGCTTGCTCCACGGCGCCATGCCGGCCCAGGCGCCGTCGTGATCGAGCAGCGCCTGTCCCAGCACCGCCACCAGCGGCAGCGCCAATGCCAGCAGCAGGAGCAACAACAGCAGATACTTGAGGCCGCCGGCCAGCAGGGCGTCGCGGTTGAGCGCTTGCGGCGGTTTGGCCGGAGCGGGCTTTGCCGGCTGTAGCGCAGCGACTGTGGTCATGGCCGTCTCCGGCAGTGCCGGCGTGTGGAGGGAGGTGTCCATACGGCTCAGGAAAACAGATGCAGGGCGTGCTGCGGCAGCGCGATCCACATGCGCTCGGCAGCGACCTCGGGCAGGCGCGCGCGCACTTCATCGGCGACATCGGCCATCAGGCGCTGGCCCGGCAGTTCGTCGATTTCCAGCATCATGCGATAGCGGTTGCCGAGATACATCTGGTCCACCACGCGCGCCGAAAAACGATTCGACGCGTCGGCGGCCGGCAGCACGTCGATCGCTTCCGGGCGGCAGAACAGGCGGCCGGCGTTGATGTCCTGGTGCATGCCCAGAGCGGCGTCGATGTTGAGCGTCAGGCCGCCGCTACTGATCTGGTGCGCCGACAGGCGCTGGAACGGCAGCCAGTTGGCCTGGCCGATGAAGTCGGCCACGAAGGGCGTGGCCGGATGACGATAGATGCGATCCGGCGTGTCGAATTGTTCGATGCGGCCATGGTGCATGATGGCGATGCGATCCGACATGACCATCGCTTCTTCCTGGTCGTGCGTGACCATCAGCGTGGTGATATTGAATTGCTTTTGCAGGCGACGGATTTCCAGTTGCAGGTGTTCGCGCACTTGCGCATCAAGCGCCGACAAGGGTTCGTCGAGCAGCAGCAGGGACGGCGAAGGCGCCAGTGCCCGCGCCAGCGCCACGCGCTGCTGCTGGCCGCCGGACAACTGGCCGGGGAATTTATTTTCGCTGCCGGCCAGGCCGATCATGGCCAGCATCTCGCTCACGCGCTGCTGCATTTGCGTGCGATTCATGCGCCGGCTGTTGAGGCCGTAGGCGACGTTTTGCGCCACCGTGAGATTGGGGAACAGCGCATACGATTGAAATAGGATGCCGTAGTCGCGTGACTGCGGCGGCAAGCGGGAGATGTCCTGGCCGTGTGCATGGATGCTACCGCTGTCCTGCTTTTCGAGGCCGGCGATGGTGCGCAGCAGGGTGGTCTTGCCGCAGCCGGACGGGCCCAGCAGGCAAACCATTTCACCTTGCTTGACGTCGAGCGAAACATGGTCCAGCACGGTAAACGCGCCAAAGCGTTTCTGGAGGGAGCGGATTGACAGGAAAGCATGGTCGGCGCCTGGAACTGCAGCAGCAACAGGAGCGGCAGGGAGCGGTAACGGAGTAGGCATCACATTCTTTCGTTGAGACTATGCCGGGTTCGGCCAGAAAGTGAGCGGATATTACGTAGCTAATATGACCGCTGGATGACACTTGCGGTGTTATATATGGACTGGATTTCTCCCATAGGGCCAGGTTATGGATGAGGTCATTTTGGCAAGCATGGCGATGTGTTCGAGCGGCAATGCCGGCGTGTCCGGCGGCGGCAACAATCTCTTACCAAACAGCTGGAACGGATGGCCCCGGCGCTGTGGTCTAATGTTCATTCGATGCTGCTGATGCACCAACAATAACCAATGGGAGGCGCCTTGAATACAGCAAGAGTCAGGATGGCCGCAGTGCTGGGTGCCGGCCTGGTCACGGCGTGCACGTTGCAAAAGCCGGACACCCAGGCCAATCGCGACGCTACCGCGAAAGAAATCATCGAACAGGTCAAGACCACGCCCGACGGCACCTCGACTGCCAGCTCCATCGATGAATACAAGGCCGACCTGGCCAAACGCATTTCCCAGGTCAACTCCACCAAGGTACATGTTGACCGGCCGCAAGCTTTGTTGCGCTCGGTGATTGTGATCAAGTACGTGGTCGACCAGGACGGTAACCTGGTGCGCAGCGAAGTGGTGCGCACCAACAAGGACAAAATCACCGAAGCGACCGCGCTGGCCACGTTGCGCAATACCGCGCCTTTCCCCAAGCCGCCGTCTACCTTGTTGCGCGCCGGTCGCGTCGAGCTGTCGGAAACCTGGTTGTTCAACAATGACGGCCGCTTCCAGTTGCGCACCATTGCGCAAGCGCAGATGAGCGAATAGCGCGCCCCAGGCTTTCTGTCGTCCAGCCGTGCGTCACGTCACTGGATCCCGGCGTGCGCTGGGACGACGGTGTCTTTAGCGGGAGGGCACGAGCGTCGTTGCGCCGCTGGTCTGGCGTGGCCTCATCGCAGTTTGCCCGACGTCAATATGTTGCGCCGCTTTCACAATCGCCTTCTGGCAAGGCTGCACAGCCGTTGCGCGCTGCATCATTTCCCAATTGCGAGTATCCTGTTGCCGTCGTCGCGCCCATCTTTGGGCGTCTTGCGACACTTGCAGATACCATCATGGAAAAGATCATCGTCTACGTCATCCCGCTGTTTTTCGTCCTGATCGGCGTGGAATTCGCTTACGGCTATATCCGCCGTCGCAATACGTATCGCCTCAACGACGCCATCAGCAGCCTCAGCCAAGGCCTGATCAGCCAGTTGGTGGCGCTGGTGACGCAGCTGTTCCAGATCGGCATGTACACCATGGTGTACCGCATGGTGGCGATCTTTCCGCATGCGCGCTTCTGGCAGGGCACGCTGGGCTGGATTGCCGCCGTCGTGATGTTCGATTTCTTTGACTATTGGCTGCACCGCATGGGCCATGAAAGTGCGGTAATGTGGGCCGCGCATGCGGTGCATCACCAGAGCCAGGATTTCAACCTGTCTACCGCGCTGCGCCAGGAAAGCACGGTGGTGTTCATCGGCTGGCTGTTTTACCTGCCGATGGCGCTGCTGGGCGTGTCGCCCGAACAGTTCGGTATCGCCGGCCTGATCGTGCTGATTTACCAGTTCTGGATCCATACCGAACACGTCGGCAAGCTGGGCTGGTTCGACCGCGTGTTTTCTTCGCCGTCCAACCACCGCGTCCACCATGCCGTCAACGATCAGTACCTGGACAAGAATTACGGCGGCATGCTGGTGATCTGGGATCGCCTGTTCGGCACCTTTGCCGAAGAAAAAGAAAAATGCGTGTACGGCACCCGCACGCCCTTGCAGAGCTGGGATCCGGTCTGGGCCGTGGTCAGCGGTTACTGGCAGTTGGTCAACACCTCGGCGCAGCTGCCGCGCTGGCAAGACAAGCTGCGCGTCTGGTACAAGGCGCCGGGCTGGATGCCGCACTACGCGACGGTGAGCGGGCCGGCATTCGACCTCGAAGCGGCCGCACGTCCCTACGATCCACCGCTGGCCGCCAAAGCCAGCGTGTTCGCGGTCTTGCAGTTCGGCCTGCTGCTGGCTGCCACCGCCGCTTTGCTGTGGGTGGCTGACGACGTCTCCTACTTGCGTCTGCTGGCGGCCTGCACCGCCTTCCTGATCGGCTTCTGGGCGCTCGGCGCCTTCCTGCAAAAACGCCTGTCCGGCGTGGCCGTCATCGCCATCGATGTCGCGGTCGGCGCGGTGGCGCTGGCGGTGTTGTGGTAAGCCTGTCGCGCACAGCGCATCCCGCAGAAATCCTGATATCAGCCTTCACGAAAGCTGGTTTGTTCTTGCTTTAAGGAGTCAGTACACTGGCAACCGTTCGACTTGCGGCGCCTTGGTGCGACTCGTCGCTTCAGCAAAACAGACCAGGAAAATCCATGTTTTATCTCATTACCGCCATTTTCGCCGTCGGCGCATCGTTGTTCGTTGCCGAGACTGAGGCCGATCTTATTTGTCCGGTCGTGGTCGATGCCGACGTCATTTTTTCAGCGCCAGCTGCGCGGCTTCCCGCAAGCGTTTGACGGCAATGGCAATCTCATCGGGATTCATCGACGCAAATCCCAGGCGCACCGCATTGACGGCGCCGTCGAGCGGCGAGAACTGGCGGCCGCTGCGGATGAACAGCTTTTTGTCGGCCGCATGCGCCGCCAGCGCGTCGACCTTGATGCGCGGCGCGAATTCCACCCACAACGCCAGTCCGCCCTCCGGATTGCGCACGCTGATCTGATCCCCGAACGCTTCATGCAGGCACGCCTGCAGCGTTTCCTTGCGCGCCCGGTAGAGTCGCGAGGCGCGCCGCAGATGCTTGCGCAGCTCGCCGTCGCTGATCAGGTCGGCCAGCATTTTTTGCATCACCGCGTCGCTTTGCGTCGACATCAGCAAGAGATTGCGATTGAGCGCCTCGATCAGGTTGGTCGGTGCGGCGATGAAGCCGCAGCGAAACGAGGAGCCCAGCAGTTTCGACAATGAGCCGATGTAGATCACGTTGCGCTGCTGCGGGTCGCTGGCCAGCGGCAGGTAAGGGCGGCCTTCAAAATGGTATTCGTGGTCGTAATCTTCTTCGATGATCGTGAAGCGATGGCGCGCCGCCTGCAGCAACAATTTCTGGCGACGGTCAGCGCGCATGCTGACCGTGGTGGGGAACTGATGATGTGGCGTCACGTAGATCAGCCGCACCGCATGCCGCTGGCACAATGCTTCGATGTGCTCGACCTGGCAACCGTCCTGGTCGATGTCGACCACTTCGATGCGGGCGCCGAGCGCCTGGAAAATTGCCCACGCCGGCGGGTAGCTCAGGCGCTCCACCAAGACCACGTCGCCGGGCCGGATCAGGGCGCTGGCGGCGAGATGCAAGGCCATCTGCGTGCCTTGCGTGAGGCAGATGTTGTCGCTCGTGACCGCCAGGCTGCGGGTGGTGCGCAACATGTCAGCCAGCGCCGCGCGCAGCTTGCCGGCAGATTCCATGTTGCCGTATTTGACCCAGTTGGACTTGAACGCGGTCTTCATCGCATTGCGATAGTAGCGATGCAAGACCGCTTGCGGCAACAGGCGATGGTCAGGCGCGCCATTGTCGAAATACATGGACTCGCCGTTCCTGCCGGCGCGCACCGATGGCAGGTGCAAGTCATCAAAATAGGGCGGCAGCGCGGGCGACAGGATGGCCGGCGCAAACGAGGCGGCCTTGGCCGGCTTACGGGTTTTTTGTGCCGATTCCAGCAAGGTGTTGACGAAGGTGCCGCGGCGCGGCTCGCTGACCAGCCAGCCTTTGACGATGGCTTCTTCATAAGCCAACATCACCGTCTTGCGATTGACGTCAAGGATCTCGGCTAGCTCGCGCGTGCCGGGCAAGGCCGCGCCGGGCTCCAGCCGGCCGCTCTGGATGGCGTTCGCCAAACCATCGACGATCTTGCGGTAAGACGCCTTCATCGGTGAGGCATCGAGATCGAGCAGCAAACGCCATGTTCTCATCTGGACCATCTGGAATATTAAAATCTGGATGTTTCAATGGTCCTATTCTAGCCTGACAATGCGGTTCATTGATGGAGTGGTCGTACTCCATGCAATCCACCGAACGAAAGGCCGTCATGCACCAGCACCCAAACACCCGCCACACCATCGCACTGGCCGACTCCGGCAAAACCTTTTGCGCCGACGACGGCTTGTTGCTCGATGCCGCGCTGGCAGCCGGCATCTCGGTACCGTTCTCGTGCCGGCGCGGCGAATGCGGTTCGTGCAAGGTCAAGGTACTGGGCGGCGCCCATGAAAGCGCACCTTACCTGGCAGCCGGCACCCCTTATGCATTGGCAGCGGATGAGATGCTGTTGTGCCAGAGCCGCGCCTGCAGCGACATGCATATTGAAATTCCGGGCTGGTCGCCCGCAGCGCAGACCTTGCGGCTGGAAGCGCAGGTGGTGCTGAAAGAAACATGTGCGCCCGATGTCACCAGGCTGGTATTGCAGCCGCACCGCGCGGACGGCCTGCAAGTGCGCGCCGGCCAATACCTCAAGTTTTATCTCGACGACGGCAGCAGCCGCTGCTTTTCGGTTGCCAATTTACCGGCGCAGGAGGGCGGCCGGTTGGTCTTCCATATCCGCCACGTTCCGGGCGGGCAGTTTTCCGACGGCATGCTGGGCCGCCTTGCGAGCGGCGCTGTGCTCAGCGTGGAAGGGCCCTTCGGCGCCTGCACCTGGCAGCCGGGCGAACAGAGCGCGCTGCTCCTGTTTGCCACCGGTACCGGCTATGCCGGCATCAAGCCGATCTTGCTGGCGGCGCTGGCCGAGGCGGGCGATACGCCGCTAGTGTTGTACTGGGGCGGCGCCCGCGACAGTGATTTCTATGATCGCGCTTTTTTGGACGAACTCGCTGCTCGTCAGCCTCGATTCAGCTGGCACGGCGTCGTGAGCTTGGCCAATCAAGTTCAGCCAGCCTATGTGCAAGACGTAGCTGCACGCCATGACTACCACTGGCCGAGCGCACGCGTTTATGCCTGCGGCAACTCGGCGATGGTGGGTAGCGTGCGTCAACGCTGCCTCACGCTGGGCTTGCAGGAGCATCACTTCATCGCCGAAGCTTTCGTGCCGTCCGGCGCCAGCGACGTCGTGTTGGCGCGTGGCAGTTTCGATCCGGTATGGGAACGGGTGGGACCGACATATTCGCTCGACGGCATGCTGGCCGCGCGTGAACAATCGATACGCGCGCTGGCGCAGATCGTCGGCAAGCTGCGCATCGGCATGAGCACCAGCGAAGCGGTCGAGATGGCCAACGCGCACTTGCGCACGATGGGTTCATCGCATACCTGGCATCCGACCTATATCCGCTTCGGCGACGACACCGTGCGCACGCCGCGACAAGGCGTGGACAAGGAGCGGCGCTTGCAAGCTACCGATATTGCGGTGGTGGATCTGGGGCCGGTATGGGACGGTTACGAAGGCGATTTCGGCGACACCATCGTGTTCGGCGAGCAGGCGCTTTACAGTGCCTGCGCCCAGGCGGCGCGCGATGTGTTCAGCGCGGCCAAGGAAGCCTGGCTGACCGGCCTGACCGGCAAGGCACTATACGATCTGGCGGAGCAGGTGGCGGCGCAGGGTGGCTGGCTGCTGGAACGCAACCTGGCCGGACATCGGGTGTCGGACTTTCCGCACGCCTTGTTTGGCCCGGCCAAACTGGCGGAGATGGAGATCGTACCCAGCGATGCAGTCTGGGTATTGGAAATCCAGCTGCGCCATCCCAGCGAGCCGGTCGGGGCATTCTATGAAGATATCCTGATCGGCACGCCGCACAAGCAGCGGCAGCCGCTCGCGGCCTAAGCGCAGCGTCTCAGTCGTCGGCCACGATGCAGTTGCGCCCGCGCTGCTTGGCGACATACAGGCGCTTGTCGACTGCTTCCATGAAGTTGATGCGGTGGTCTTGCGTTGAGGGCACGATGGTGTGCAAGCCCAGGCTGATGGTGACGACGCTTTCCACCTGCGATTTTTCGTGCGGAATTTTTTCATTGAGCACCAGCTTGCGGCAGCGTTGCGCCACCTTGAGCGCTGAAGCACGATCGGTTTCCGGCAGGATCAGTACAAACTCTTCGCCGCCGTAGCGCGCAAAGAAATCGCGGGTACGGGTGGCGGCGCCGTTCAGTGCGGTGGCGATCTGCTTGAGGCAGGCGTCGCCGTGGATGTGGCCGTAGTGATCGTTGTATTGCTTGAAATAATCGATGTCGAGCATGATTACCGATAGCGGCTGTCGGTTCTTGACGGCGTTGGCCCATTCGATTTCGAGCGCCGAGTCGAACATGCGGCGGTTGGCCACATTGGTCAGGCCGTCGCGGTAAGACAGTACTTCCAGTTCCTTTTGCAGCTCGACCAGGCGGGCTTCCGTCTTCTTGCGTTCGGTGATATCGAACATGAAGCCGATCAGCGCCTCGACTTCGCCGTCGGGTGTGCGCACCACGTGCACCACATCTCGTATCCACACATGCTCGCCGTCGCGCGTGATGGCGCGGTAGTCGGCTTCGTGATCGATGCCCGATTTCGACTGCGCCACGCAAAAATTCACCACGCCTTCGCGGTCTTCGGCATGGATGCGCGTGGCCCAGTCTTCCACCGTCACCCAGCTCTCGGGCGTCCAACCCAGCAGCGCTTCGATCTGCGGCCCGACATAGGTGAATTTCATCGTTCCCCAATCGATTTTCCAGGGAATCGCCTTGGTCGATTCGAGCAGCGTTTTATAGACCGTGCTGTCGGGTTCCATCTGTTTTTGGATTTGGTCGCTCATGTAAACAATGTCGAGTGGGGAGGGGGCTGCGATTGCCGTACGGAACTACATGCGTCGATCCTGCGGAATCAGTGCGCAAGGATAACCCGAACAGATTTCCTCGGTGTGAAATTGCGTAACGGAGAAAGGAGCGCGACGCCGCCGCCGATAGCCATCACGGCTATCGGCGTTGCGGCCCTGCGTCAGAATGGAATGCGACGACGACGACGCACCGTGATCACGGCAAATGCAATCAACAACAGCAGCAGCACCACCACGCCGATGGCCGGTGCGACATAGGGCTGCAGTTTTGCCAGCACCGGTTGTTCGCCGCCGCTGCGCGCCTGGGCCACATAGGCTGGCGTGACCTGTACCTCGGGATTGCCGTATTGCTTCAGCACGTAGTTGGCGATCAGCGCGATCTGCTGGTCGCTCAGCGGATTGACGTAGGAATGCGCATCGAAGCGCGGCATCAGGATTTCCTTGTCGCCGACCTTGCGTTCAACACCGTACAAGATCGCCGACACCAGGTTGGCCGGATTGTGCGAACCGGTGGCGGTGTTGTGGAACAGCGAGGGGTAATCCTGACCGTTGCTGCCGCCGCCGGACGCGGCGTGGCAACTGGCGCAGTAGCCGCTGAACAGCACTGCGCCGCTGTTGAGGCTGTTGTGCTCGTTGGGACCATTCATGCCGCGCAACGTGGCCTCTTCGCTGACCGCTTTGCCATAGCTGTAAGCCGGTTTGCTCTGGGTGGCGTCGCGCACCGGCGGCACCGTGCGCAGGTAAGCCACGATGGCGGCGAGGTCATCGTCGCGCAAGTGCTGGAAACTGTTGGTGACGGCTTCCGCCATCGCACCGCCGGCCTGGCCCTTGCCTTCGACGTGACCGGTCTTGAGGTACTGCACCAGCTCGGCATCGCTCCAGCCGCCGACGCCGCTGACTTTATCCGAAGTGATGTTCGGCGCGTGCCATGGTCCCAGCGGTGCGCCGGCCAGCGCCGAGCCGCCTTGTTCACCCATCAGGAAATTGCGCGGGGTGTGGCAGGAGCTGCAATGCGCCAGCCCCTCGGCCAGATATTTGCCGCGATTGATCTGCTGCGATTTGGACGCGTCCGGCACAAAGCGTTTGGTGTCGAGGAAGATCGCATTCCAGGCCAGCATCGACATGCGTACGTTGAACGGAAAGGGCAGTTTGGTCTGGCTGCTGGCCGCTTCATTGACCGGCGTCACTGCGTTCATGAAGTAGCTGTATAGCTTGTGCACATCGCTGTCGGTCAGCATGGCGTAGCTGGTGTAAGGCATGGCCGGATACAAGTGGCTGCCGTCGGCGCGCACGCCTTCGCGCAGCGCACGCGCAAATTGCGCCTCGGTGTAGTTGCCGATGCCGGCGGTTTTTGACGGCGTGATATTGGTCGCGTAGATCGTGCCCAGCGGCGACTCGATGGCGTAACCGCCGGCATACGGCTTGCCGGCCGGCGCCGTGTGGCAGGCCATGCAATCGGCGGCAATGGCCAGGTAGCGACCGCTTTCAATGTCCGCCTTGGCGGGACCGGTGGCAACGGCGCCAGGTGCACTGGCTGCCGGCGGCGCCGGAGGCTTTGTCAGCGACTGCTCCTGGGCGTGCACATCGGCTGCGCCGGCAGCGTAGAGCAAGGCGCCCAGCAATACGGTGGCGCCGCCCACGCGCAACAACTTGTGCAGCGGGTGCACAGTGGCGACGGTGCTGCGCCGGGCTAGAGATGGAAACGTCATGATCAGCCCTTCGCCAGTGTTTTGCTGATGTCGTCGGCAGCGCGCAAACCGAGCGCCGCCATGCTCAGCGTGCTGTTGACCACGCTGGCCGAGGGCATCGCGCCGCCGCCCGGCAACCACAGGTTGGCATGGTCGTGGGCGCGGCAGTTGCCGTCCACCACCGAGTCTTTCGGATCGCTGCCCATGATGACGCCGCCCATCACGTGGTTGTTGGCATTGAGGCTGGTGGTGATGTTGAACTCCACCGCGCCGAACAGCTCGCCGATATGTTCCAGCTGCTTGTGCGCTGCTTCGGCGCCTTTACGCACGTAGTCTCCGACGTCGTAGTAGATGTCGGGGCAGGCCAGGCCCAGCGGATCCTTGCGGGTCTTGCTCAGGGTCAGGCGGTTGTTGGCTTCCGGCAGCGGTTCCAGGCTGATCGACAAGTCCACGCCATAGGCTGCGCGGCGGCGGATTTCATCGTCCAGCTCCTGGCCAACCAGTCCCAGTTTCAGTGCCTGTTGCGTGGCGGGGCCGACGCGCGTGATGTTGTTGAGAATCATCTTGTTGGACGAATACTCGGAGCGGAACGCGCCATCGCGCGGACCGACCAGGCAACTGCTTTGCGCCGGGCCGCGACCGGTCCAGATCGGCTCGTTGGCGAGGAAGGTGCAGTGGAAACCGGAGTGATCCATCATGTTGCGGCCGACCTGATCGGATGAGTTGGCGAGCCCGTTCGGATTGGCGGCATTGGCGGCCAGCAGCAGCAGGCGCGGCGTTTCGATGCCGTTGCAGGCAAACACGAAAGCCCGTGCGGTGGCCTTGTGCGACTGCTTGCCGGCGTCGTACCAATAGGCGGCGGTGACGCGGTTGTTCTGATCGGTGTCGACCTTGTAGACCACCGCTTCGGACAGCACCTTGGCGCCTTTCATCTCGGCGCGCAAGACGTGGTGTATGCCGTTGTACATGGCGCCGATAGGGCAGATCGGCTGGCAGTTGTTGTTACCGCAGCAGGTCGGGCGGCCTTGCCACGGCCGCGTGCTGCGACCTTGCGGAATCGGCACCGAGTTGTAGCCGTGCGCGTTGACCACTTCGGCGAAGCGTTTGTCGGCATAGCCCCAGGGCACCATGTCCATCGGATACGGCTTGCTACGCTCGCTCGGCGATTGCATGCTCGGATCGTTTGGTCCGGCCACGCCCATTTCTTCTTCGGCGCGGCAATAGTAAGGCTCCAGCTCTTCATACGAAATCGGCCAGTCGCGGCCGACACCATAGGTCGATTTCATTTTCAGGTCGACCGGCAAATGGCGCCAGCACGATGCCGCCCAGTGCCAGGTGGTGCCGCCGACGGTGCGCAGGTAACCCTGCTGGAAACCGTTGCCGTCGGGGCCCGCCAGTGCGATGTATTCGTTTTTGGGAAAGTACAACGGCGCCGGCGCATTGGGCGCTTGCGGATACAAACCCTGGAAGTCGGAACTGACGCGGTTCTCAAACGGCATGTTGCGCCAGTTTTCGACCGCCTGGGCGCGCTCGATGCGCAGGCCGGCTTCCAGCATCAGGACCGAATAGCCCTGGCTGACGAGTTGATCGGCAATCATGGCGCCGACCACACCGGAACCGACGATGACGACATCCGCCGTGGCATCGCCTGCGGCCGTAAAGGTAGGTAATTTCATAGTGATTTTGCTTTGGGTTCAGGAGTGCCGGTGGTGGCAGGCGGGGCGACGGGCGCGGACGCGACCGGCGCGGACACGCGAATTTCGGGCGGCGCCTTGGTCCACCACAGCGGGCCGTAATTACAATAGGTCGGCACGGTCTGGCCGTCCGACACCGGCTGGTACATCAGCGCTTCGGCATACGACACCACCACAGCTTGCTTGCCGTTGCCGACGGTACCGGTGTACCAGGCCGCGACGATGGCCAGCGCCAGCTCGCGCAGGCCGGCGTCGGTGGCAGCTTGCAGCAAGGCTTTCGGTTCCAGTTCGCTTTGCAGCAGCGCCGCGAGCTTGGGTGATTGCGTTGCAAAGTCGGGGTAGGTCTTGTGCATCGCCGCTTCCATGCGCCCGGCGGTGACCAGTTTGAGGTCGTTGTGGCCGGTGATGCGTTTGGAAAAGTCCAGGAAGGCGACGGCTTCCGGGCTGGGCGGCGGTGGCGTGGTGCTGAGGGCGGGCGTGGTCTGGGCGTTGCTGAACAGCGGGTTACTCCAGAAGCCGGCTTCGGCAATCAGCGCTGCCAGTCCGCTGAGAACGTGGCGCCGGCTGATGCCGCCGGTAAGCTTGGTGCGCGACGAGGCGGGCGGGGGAACGATCGGTTTCATGAGGCGGCCCTTATGCTGGGTGTGATGACCTGGCGCATTGTGCAAACTCCTGCGGTTTCTTGTTCAGGACTTACGCAAAACCGCCCTGACGTCGTTGTACTTCCTAGCCATACAACCGTACTGTCTTCGTCAGCACGCCTAGCCAGGACAATTTTGCGCAAGTCCAATCGTTGAATAGCGTGAGAACGTGTTTGCGATCTGTCGTTCATGCCTGCGATGACAAATGCATGATGACACGAGCGCGATCCGGCAAGGCTTAAAAACAGTCCTGGCAAAGCAAAAAACTGATTTTTTGCTGCCTCTTCTTGCGCGGATGGGGAAAAGTCCGACAACAAAAAGAAAGAAAGTCCAGGAGCAACGAGCCTCCATGATAGCAATGTTAGCGCTAACACGCATCCGTTTTGGCGTAAGCGCCAGGGCGATTGGAAGCATGAAATGCGAGGCCGCGCTGTAATCGGCGTTGCGAAAAAAGGCCGTCGTCCGTCGTGGCAGGGCGACTCGCATTGCCGCGGCAATATGAGTTTGCTACGCACTTTTGTCTGATCTTCAGCGGGCGATTGCCGACAGAAACGCCAGCGCCGCTTGCCGCAGTTGGCTGATGCCGGGCTCTTCGACCGGGAAGTGCCCGCAGTTTTCCAGCATGATCAGGCTTTTTTCACCCTTGATGCGATCGAAAAACGGCCGGCTGGAAGCGATGCCGGTCCAGCGGTCCTCGGCCGGATGCGCCAGCAACACCGGGCAGACGTTGAAGTCTTCCGGCTCGATGTCGGGGCGCACGGCAAAGATCGAGTGCATGAAGCGGACCGGAACGCTGACGTTGCCGCCGAACGGATCGCCGGCAACCAGGCGGTTCAACGCCGGTTGGTTGGCCATGGCGTCCATCTTGGTAAACCACTTCACGGGAAGTTTCAGGCTGCCCGTCAGCGCGGCAAACCAGGGCATCAGCGGCATCAGCGCATGCAACACCAGCGCGTTGCGCGCAAACTGCCGCCGCACCAGCGCCGAACGCGGATCCGCCAGCGTGGTGGCGATGACGCCGGCAACCAGTTGCGGCCCCAGGCGTGCTGCGCACAGGTAGGCAAGATAGCCGCCCAGGCTGCCGCCAAAGAACACGACGCGGCGACCGTTGCGCCGATGCTCCGACGCGGCCAGGTCGCACAGCAGCGCGACCCATGCCGGATACGTCGTCAGGGCATCATCGGCGCGGCTCAAACCGTAGCCGGGTAAATCCGGCGCCACGACTTCATAACCGGCGGCGTGCAACAAGCGGCCCAGCGGCGCGAACATGCGACCGTAGCCACCGCCGCCATGCGCCAGGATGATCGTCAGCGGTGCTGTTGGCGCGGCAAAACGGTCCAGGTGGATGGCGGCATTGCGCCATGCGAACCATTCTTCCTCGGGTTCGTGGCCGGCGGTGATTTGCGCTTCCGCAGGAAAGAAGGGCTGGTAACGGCGCCAATAATTTTCGCTCTGGTAGTTTGCTGGCAGTAAGGAGGGCTTGTGTCGCAAAGAAGCTTTCGGACTTGTGAAATGGATAGTTTATTTGACTGCTTCCATCTGTTTTTTTGGGATCTGCTCGCTCATCTGATCTGACATGGAAAATGAAACGGGGATATATTTTTCTTGCTTTTGGTACCTCAGGCATCTTTCGCCCGACTGAATCAGCCGAGAAACGTGGCAAGCATAATCCGAAAGATTCGGCGAGAAGTTGTTGTCCAGCCTGCCAAACGGTTCATAACACCGGTGCAAATAGTGTGGCGACATGCATCGCAACTTTGTACAAATAGGGAAGGCGCTGATACTCGTCTTTACCGATTTCCAGAGCGTTTGAAAAATCGTTCTTCAGCATGTCGTCGACTTTCTGGGCGAAGTCGCGGTCGATATTCAGGGCGGCGACTTCGAAATTCAGCCGCAGCGAGCGATTATCCAGATTCATGCTGCCGACAACGCTGCTGTCGTCATCGATCAGCATGACCTTTTGGTGGGTAAATCCCGGCAGATAGCGAAAAACTCGTATGCCGGCGCGCACCGCTTCATGGGCGCAGAGAGTGGTTGCCATGAAGACGGTGCGATGGTCCGGGCGCGAGGGTAGCAGGATACGCACATCGACGCCGCGAAACACTGCCAGCTGCAACGCCGCAAAGACGGCCGGATCCGGCACCAGGTAAGGCGTGGTGATCCAGACGCGCTGGCGCGCGGCATGAATCAGCGCAACAAAGAACAAGGAGCAGCTTTCCTGGGCATCGGCCGGCCCGGTGGCGGCAATCAGGCTGGTCGCGGTGCCCTCAATCGAGCGCGGCGGCAGCAGCGTCAGTCTTTCTCCGCGCAACCATTGCCAGTTTTCGTCGAAGGCGAGTTGCAGGTCATCGACGGCAGGGCCTTGCAGTTCCATATGGGTATCGCGCCATGGCGACAGCGGCGGTTTGCTGCCGAGATATTCATCGCCGACATTCAGACCGCCGACAAAACCGCGCCAGCCATCGATGACGACGATCTTGCGATGGTTGCGGAAATTGAGTTGCAAGCGGTTACGCCAGCGTCGCGTTGCGAACGGGTGAATCTCTACACTGCCGGCGCGCAACTTATCGACATAACTGCGCGGCAGGCCGTGACTGCCGATGCCGTCGTACAGTACGCAGACGCGTACGCCGCGCGCGGCGCAGGCCAGCAGGACAGCCTGCAGGCGACGGCCGATATGATCGTCGTGGATGATGAAAAATTGCACCAGGACATAGTGTTCGGCGGCGGCAATGGCCGTCAGCATCGCGGCGAAGGCCGCCTCGCCATCGATCAACAAGGTGAGCCGGTGGCCGCCGTGGAAATCATTGCCCAGCATGTTGGTGAGCGCAGCAAATCGTTGCGCGCCGGCGGCTGGCGGAGGTTGATCGGTCTGGTGCGATGTCTTTGTTGACGCTGCTTGCGTCCGAACATGCTTGTGGGAAGCCCTGGAGTGGCGCAGTTCGACGTAGCCGTAAAAATGCTTCCTGCCGAGGAACAGATAAGGCAACAACGTGAAATAAGGCAGCAGAACCAGACCGAATACCCAGGCCACGGCGCCTTGCGATGTACGGGTATGCATCAGCGCGTGTGCCGCTGCGGCGATGCCGACCATGTGTATGGCAAGGAGAATGACAGAAATCAGGCCCAGCGGGATAGGTGGGAGATGCAAGGCGTACTGCATTCAGTGCTGCTCCATGAAAACGTTGCGTTCCGACTGCGCACCATTCCAGATCGACAGTGCGATGGCATGCATGTGTCTGCGCACTGCCGAACGATACCGGGAACAGGAGCGGGCCTACCCGGAGCCGGCGGTATTTTTATACTTTGTCCATGCCGGCCGACACCACGAACGCGACAATCGCGGCGGTGATCGACCAGACTGCCAGGCGGTATTGCGGGATGAATTTGGTGATGAACGGCAGCAGCAAGTAGAGAACCACGCCGATGAGGATGCTAGTGATGACTCGTTTCATGAATGATCTTGTTGATGTTGAATGAATCCGCCAGCACATGTGTTCGGCCGGACGAGCGTTGTGATCCTACCATTGATTGGCGGAATGCTGAAGATGGCGGGCGCCTTTTTCCCCCAGTGGCCGGTGGGGTATAGTTTTAACTTATACCCCTATCCCCAAACGGTATTTCCTTGTTCTTGTTCTAAAAGAATAGACTTCAGTCACAGCAGTTTCGGTGAACGGATTGTTGTGAAGGCCGCTACCACGGTCGTTTTGTCTGGCAGTAACGCATCGTACCCGGTGCGGTAACGGCAGGCGATATCTGAATAAACATTTTGGAGACATACATGGAATCCCGTTCGGCAGCCGAGCTTGCTGGATTGTCGTTCCTGCCAGACGTGGCAGGGCAGACAGTCCCGCAGGCAGCAACTCAGCACTCTTCCCAAGCAACAACTTCTTTCGCCACCGCACTTGCCGACGTCAGGCTTGACGACAAATATACGGCCACTTCGGGATCCATCTTCCTGTCCGGCATCCAGGCGCTGGTGCGCTTGCCTTTATTGCAATATGTGCGTGACCAGCAGGCCGGGCTCAACACCGCCGGCTTCATTTCCGGCTACCGCGGCTCGCCGCTGGGCGGACTTGATGAGGCCTTGTGGAAAGCCCAGCCGCATCTGGAACGGCACAAAATCAAATTCCAGCCCGGCACCAATGAAGACATGGCGGCCACCGCCGTCTGGGGCACCCAGCAAGTCGACCTGATCGGCCCGGCCAAGGTCGACGGCGTATTCGCCATGTGGTACGGCAAGGGGCCGGGCGTGGACCGTTGCGGCGACGTGCTCAAGCACATGAACCATGCCGGCACTTCGGCCAAGGGCGGCGTGTTGTTGGTGGCCGGCGATGATCACGGGGCGTATTCGTCGACGCTGCCGCACCAGTCCGATCACATTTTTTCGGCATCGATGATCCCGATGCTGTATCCCTGCAATGTGCAGGAATACCTCGACCTCGGCCTGCACGGCTGGGCCATGTCGCGTTTCTCCGGCTGTACCGTGGGCTTCAAGGCGCTGGCTGATACGGTGGAGTCGAGCGCGTCGGTGGACGCCGATCCTTTCCGCGTCGAGATCACATACCCGGCCGATTTCGTCATGCCGGCCGGCGGTCTCAACGCCCGCTTGTCGACCGACACGCTGGGCGTGCAGGCGCGCAAGCAGGAAGCGCTGATGCAGGACTACAAGATCTACGCCGCGCTGGCCTATGCGCGCGCCAACAAGCTCAATCGCGTGATGATCGATAGCCCCAAGGCGCGGTTGGGCATCATCGCCTCGGGCAAGTCTTACCTCGATGTGCTGGAAGCCTTGAGCGAACTTGGCATTGATGAAGACTTCGCCGCCGAGATCGGCCTGCGCCTGTTCAAGGTATCGATGCCGTGGCCGCTGGAGCCGGAAGGCGTGCGCGAATTTGCGCAGGGTCTCGACGAAATCCTGGTGGTCGAAGAAAAGCGCCAGATGGTCGAATACCAGCTCAAGGAACAACTCTACAACTGGCGCGACGACGTGCGTCCGCGCGTGATCGGCAAGTTCGACGAAAAGGGCGAGTGGGTGGCACCGCGCGGCGAATGGCTGCTGACTTCCAAGGCCGATTTCTCGGTGGCGCAGATTGCGCGCGTGATTGCGGCGCGGATTGCGCGTTTCCACACCAGCGACCTGATCAAGGCGCGCCTGGCCTTCCTCGACGCCAAGGATGCGGTGCTCAACAAGGCGGTCAGCACGCCGCCGCGCCCGGCTTATTACTGCTCGGGCTGCCCGCACAACACCTCGACCAAGGTGCCGGAAGGCAGCTTCGCGCTGGCCGGCATCGGCTGCCACGTGATGGCGACCGCGATCTATCCCGAGTTCAACAAACTGACTACGCACATGGGCGGCGAGGGCGGACCGTGGATCGGCCAGGCGCCGTTCTCCAAGGTGCCGCACGTGTTTGCCAACCTCGGCGACGGCACCTATTTCCACTCGGGTTATCTGGCCATTCGCGCTGCCGTGGCGGCCAACGTCAACATGACCTACAAGATCCTCTACAACGATGCGGTCGCGATGACCGGTGGCCAGCCGGTCGACGGCACCACCTCGGTGCCGATGATCGCGCAGCAGATGGCGGCGGAAGGCATCAAGCGCATCGCCCTGGTGAGCGAAGACGTCAGTCGCTATGCCGATCGCGCCAATTTGCCGGCGCTGGCCACCATCCACGACCGCAAGGACATGGACGCGGTGCAGCGTGAACTGCGCGAGTTGCCCGGCGTGACCGTGATCATCTACGATCAGACCTGCGCCGCCGAGAAGCGTCGTCGCCGCAAAAAAGGCGAATACCCCGATCCCGACCAGCGCCTGTTCATCAACGAAGCGGTGTGCGAAGGCTGCGGCGACTGCGGCGTGCAATCGAACTGCACCTCGATTCTGCCCCTGGAAACCGAGTTCGGCCGCAAGCGCGCGATCGATCAATCTTCCTGCAACAAGGACTATTCCTGCGTCAAGGGCTTTTGTCCGAGCTTTGTCACCGTCAGCGGCGGCAAGCTCAGGAAATCCAAAACCGGCGTGATCCAGAAAGATGCCGCAGACGATTTTGGCGTACTGCCTGAACCGGTGATTCCTTCCTGCGACACGCCGTTCAACATCCTCATCAACGGCATCGGCGGCACCGGCGTCATCACCATCGGCGCGCTGATGGGCATGGCCGCGCATCTGGAAGGCAAGGGCGCATCGGTGCTGGACATGACCGGCATGTCGCAAAAGAACGGCTCGGTCACCTCGCACGTGCGCATTGCGCGCACCCCGCAGGCCATCCGCGCGCAACGCATCGCCACCGGCGAAGCCGACCTGATCCTCGGTTGCGACATGCTGACCGCCGGTTCGCACGACGCGATTTCGAAGATGCGTCCAGGCCGCACGCGCGCCGTGGTCAACGTGCATCAACAACCGCCGGGGCAGTTCGCCAAGAATCCGGACTGGCAATTTCCGTTTGAAGACGTCAAGGCGCTGATCCAGGAATCGGTCGACAACCGCGCCGATTTCATCGACGCTACCCGTCTGGCGACGGCCTTGATGGGCGACTCGATCGCCACCAACCTGTTCATGCTCGGCTATGCCTACCAGCGCGGCGAATTGCCGCTGACCGAAGCCGCCTTGCTGCGCGCCATCGAAATGAACGGCGTCGCCATCGAGTCCAACAAGACCAGCTTCCTGTGGGGCCGTCGCGCTGCCGTCGATCTGGCGCGCGTGGAACGCATTGCGGTGCCGGCGCAACCGGTGGTGATCCGCATGCCAGAAACCCTGGACAAGTTGCTCAAGCGGCGCACGGCGTTCCTGGCGGATTACCAGGACGCGACTTATGCGCAAGCCTTTGCCGGTTTTGTTGAGCTGGTGCGTGGGAAGGAATCGGCCTTGAACCTGGGCGACAAGCTCAGCATGGCGGTGGCGCGCAATCTGTCCAAGTTGATGGCGTACAAGGACGAATACGAAGTCGCGCGTCTGTACACCGACGGCCGCTTCATGGAACAGCTCAAGCAACAGTTTGAAGGCGACTTCTCGTTGAGCTTCAACCTGGCGCCGCCGCTGTTCTCCAAGAAGGATGGGCAGGGTCGTCTGGTCAAGGCCCAGTATGGCGCATGGATGATGTCGGCGTTCAAGCTGCTGGCGAAATTCAAGGGATTGCGAGGCGGCAGATTCGACATCTTCGGCTATACCGAAGAGCGTAAAACCGAGCGCCGCCTGATCGCCGAGTATCGCGAGATGGTGAGTTTGCTGCTGGAAGGACTGACGGCGGACAAACTGGCGCTGGCCATCGAGATTGCGCAATTGCCCGACCAGTTGCGCGGCTACGGCCACGTCAAGGACAAGGCGTTGATGCACTTGCGCGCCAAGCAGCAGGCGTTGTTGGCGCGCTATGGTGCACCGGGCGACCTTGCGCACAAGGTGAACATTGCGCGAGTGGTGGCGTGAGATCTCACTCCAATGCATCAATGTTCGTCGTCCCAGCGAATGCCGGGATCCGGTGTCGTCAAGACGACGCAATTTTTTTACGTGGCAAGATGAAAAGCTGCCGCTACCGACAGGCAATGTCATTCCGGCGACACCCTCGCTGCAGTTTTTGCGTTAGTCTTTCGCCAAACAAGACAAGATAGACAAGACAGGAGACAAACATGGATTTTGAACTGAACGAAGACCAACTGGCCTTCCAGGCCAGTGCGCGCGACTTCGCCGCCGGCGAGATGGCCCCGCACGCCGCCAAATGGGACGAAGAATCGCATTTTCCGGTCGATGTCATTGCCAAGGCCGGTGAACTCGGCTTTTGCGGCTTGTACACGCCGGAAGACGTCGGCGGCCTCGGCCTCTCGCGACTCGATGCTACCGTGGTGTTTGAAGAACTGGCGCATGCCTGTCCATCGACCGCGGCCTTCCTCACCATCCACAACATGGTCAGCTGGATGATCGCGTCCTGGGGCACGCCGGAAATCAAGGCGAGCTGGTGCGGCGACCTTGCCGTCGGCAAGAAGATCGGTTCCTACTGCCTGACGGAACCCGGTTCGGGTTCCGACGCGGCCTCGCTCAAGACCAGCGCCAAGCTGGTCGACGGCCACTACATCATCAATGGATCGAAGGCCTTTATCTCGGGCGCGGGCGCCACCGACGTGCTGGTGTTGATGGCGCGCACCGGCGGCGAAGGCGCCAAGGGTGTTTCCGCCATCGTGGTGCCGGCCGATACACCCGGTATCAGCTACGGCAAAAAAGAAGTGAAGATGGGATGGAACAGCCAGCCCACGCGCACCATCAGCTTCGACAATGTGAAAGTGCCGGCCAATCATTTGCTGGGCGCTGAAGGCGAAGGCTTCAAGTTCGCGATGAAGGGCCTCGACGGCGGTCGCATCAATATCGCCACCTGTTCGGTCGGCGCCGCCCAGGCCGCGCTCGACGCCGCGCATGCCTACATGAAGGAGCGCAAGCAATTTGGCCGTCCGCTGGCCGACTTCCAGGCGCTGCAATTCAAGCTGGCCGACATGCAGACCGAGCTGGTCGCGGCACGCCAGATGGTGCGCCTGGCCGCCGTCAAGCTCGACGCGAAGTCGCCCAACGCTACCACTTATTGTGCGATGGCAAAGCGCTTCGCCACCGATCTCGGCTTCAAGATTTGCAACGAGGCGCTGCAAATCCACGGCGGCTATGGCTATATTCGCGAGTATCCGCTGGAACGTTATTTCCGCGACGTGCGCGTGCATCAGATCCTGGAAGGCACCAACGAGATCATGCGCGTGATCATCGCGCGCCACTTGCTCAACAATGAATCCAACGAGGACATTCGATGACTGTGTATACCAACTTGCGTCTGGAAACCGTCGGCCACACCGCTGTCGTCACGCTGGCCAATCCGCCGGCCAATACCTGGACGCGTGAAGCGCTGATCGACCTCAAACGCCTGGTCACCGATCTCAATGCCGACCTCAATATTTACAGCCTGGTGGTGACCGGCGAGGGCGAGAAATTTTTTTGCGCCGGCGCCGACCTGAAATTGTTTGCCGACGGCGACAAGGCGCTGGCGCGTGAAATGGCGCGCCGCTTCGGCGAAGCCTTCGAGACGCTGAGCGCGTTCCGCGGCGTGTCGATCGCCGCGATTAACGGTTACGCCATGGGCGGCGGCCTGGAATGCGCACTGGCCTGCGACATCCGCATCGCCGAAAGCCAGGCGCAGATGGCCTTGCCGGAAGCCGCAGTAGGCTTGTTGCCGTGCGCCGGCGGCACTCAGTTGCTGCCGTGGCTGGTCGGCGAAGGCTGGGCCAAGCGCATGATCCTGTGCGGTGAACGCGTCAATGCCGAGACGGCCTTGCGCATCGGCCTGGTGGAAGAAGTGGTGCCGCAGGGGCAAGCCAGGCAGCGTGCGCTGGAGCTGGCCAAGCAGGTTGACAAACAGAGCCCGTCCAGCGTGACCGCCAGCAAAAAACTGATTCAGGGTGCGCGCCAGCATCCCCTCACTGCGAGCTTGCCGAGCGAGCGCGAGCTGTTCATCGATTTGTTCGATACGCAAGACCAGAAAGAGGGCGTAAATGCCTTCCTGCAAAAGCGTCCTCCGGAATGGAAGAATGCCTGAATCAGTAGTTCCATCGGTCATCGATGACGCCAAAGCCGGGAGTTTTTGCTCCCGGCTTTTTACTGAGATTGAGTCAAGGACGTATCCGCCTGGCTCATACAAACAGCCTATCAATTCCGCTGCGATTGATACATCACAACCCGAGATTCTTAAGTCTGTTGGCGTGTTGACGGAATAAGCTGACTGGACTGACTTCGAACAAGTTTGTGATGCCAAACATCATGTTGGCGAGATCGGTGTGGTTGAGTTTGTAATCATCACGAATTACCCGGCCTAAATGAGAAGCACAGGTACCCATTAGCCCATCGTTTTTGACCCCGGCAGGAAACGCTAATGAAGCCAGAGCCAGAGCAGGATCAATAGGATCGAATGGATTCGTGTACGTGACGTTGCCGCTCCATGAAAAATACTGCACGCCATTGACTGAATAGGCGCCTTCGCCACAATCCGTTACAGGGACGCCCTGAGGGTGTGCCCGATTGAATTTGAGTGAGCCAGCTGTGCTCAAGGATTTGTAGGCTTCAACACCGTTTTGCGGTAGTGTCCGATTTCCCGCCAACGTATCAATCATCAGACCGATCCCGCTAACGATCGTGCTTTGCATCCGGCCAAGTAGCGTACCCTCAGGGGCAAGACGAAGCAACGCATCCGCTACGGGCGTACCCTTGTTCACTCCTGCCACCGATGTTACCGAAGCGACCAGGTCTGGTCTGATAGAGGCGACATAACGGGCCGTTGGCGCACCGTGGCTATGTCCGATAAGGTTAACCTTGCTGGCACCGGTAATCGCCAAAATCTTCTTGACCTCGGCCAGCAGTTGCTCTCCGCGCACCTCCGTGCTATTTGCTCCTGAAACCAATGGCATATATACATCGGCGCCATCGGTACGCAGTGCAGTGGGAATGCGGTACATATGTTCTATGGGACCGATAGTGCCCCAGCCACCCAAACCATGGACCAACACAATCGGATACTTCGTTTGCGCATAACCGCTAGCCCAGCTTGTCGGCAGAAACATCAGGGTCAATATAAAAGCGCACGAAATCTTCGCTAATTTTCTCATCATTTTTTGTATCTCCTTTGGAATTAATAAGAGCTGGGTTAATCCAGATCAGGTCTTACTCAAGCTTGTCCTGGCCAGGCGTGCTGACGAAGACAGTACGCGGACGTACAACGACGCCGGGGCGATTTTCCATACGGATGATCGTCGCATAGATACCCGCTGATGTCATGACGCAGTGCGGCCGGAAAAATGGATTGTTAACCGCTCCAAGGTGCCTCTCCAACTGATTCACATGCCTGATCAAGACGTGCAAATTTGTGTACCGGTTAGGGCATCGTGTCGACGTTGTACGCATGGAGGGATTGCTGGTTGTCAGGGGCGAGGAGGTTGGGAATTTTTTGGGAGGGAAGCGCAATCCGTTTGGGGATGCCGGCGTCGAGCAACAAGACGTGATCGGTGTGGACTTCCTGAACAGTAACGCCGGGGACGATTTCAGCGCCGATACGAATTGCCTGGCCGGGTTTTCCGTTAATAGTGAGTATGGCAACGCTATGTCGTATCGGATTGGCGACAATAATTCCAGTCAGTTGAAACTGGAGGACGTCAGCGGATGCTGAGATGCCAAACAAGCGGCCGGCTACATTGAGATCGGGCGCTGCTTGTCTCTCTGGCACGGACGTAGGCACCGCATGGCTGACCGATCGGAAGAGTCGAAGTCCCCAGTAGGTAATGGAAAGACAAAGCATGATGATCAGCAGGAGAGTGATCATCACGGGGAGATGTTTTGCCGCTGGATTTTTGTTCAGCATGGTGATCTCGTGTTAATGCACGAGCTGGTTGATTTCAATAATTGGCATGAGTACCGCCAGCACGATCAATAGCACGATGATGCCCATCGTCAGAATCAATACCGGTTCGAGCAAGCCGGCAATCGTCAGGGTGCGCCGCTCCAGATCTTGCTCCTGCATGTTGGCAGCTCGTTCCAGCATGGTCGGTAAGGTCCCGGTCGCTTCGCCGGCGCGAATCATATGAATCAACATCGGCGGAAAATGTGTGTGCACAGATAACGCGCGCGCCAATCCCACTCCTTCACGCACACGTGCGGTCGCCTGTTCAACCAGGGCGCACATGGCGACATTCGATAGCGTCGCACAACTGGTTTGCAAGGCGGCCAGGATCGGCACGCCGGAGCCGATGGTAATGGCCAGTGTGCTGGCGAAACGTGTGGTGTTGAGGCTGCGCTCGAATTTTCCGTAGAGCGGTGCGGTCAGCAGCCAGGTGTGCCAGCGCAGTTTAGTGACGGGATTTTTCAATAGTGAGATCCAGCTCAGCCATACGGCAGTTGCAGCGAACAAGACGGCCCAACCATAGTTGCGTACAAAGTCGGACAGAGACAGCATGATGACGGTCAGTAGCGGCAGTTTTTGTTTGGTATTGGCAAAGACGGCGACGATTTGCGGCACCACATAGGTCAGTAGAAAAATAATAATGAAAAACGCCGTAACGCTAACGATGGCAGGATAGGTAAACGCCAGTTTGATCTTTTGCATCAGTTGGTTGCGCCGTTCGATATGATCGGCAAGTCGCGATAAGACGCGCGCCAGTTGCCCAATTTGTTCGCCCGAAACGACGAGGGCCCGATAGATATCGGCAAAGTCGCGAGGATGTTGCGATAAGGCTTGGGAAAAGGACGCTCCGCTCATGATTTCTGAGCGAATGGAGGCAATCAGGTCGCGCAGGTAAGTGCGCTCGGCTTGCTCCATCAATGCGCTTAGAACCTGTTCCAGCGGCAGGCCTGCATCTAGAAGGCTGGCGAGTTGGCGGGTGACCAAGGCTAGCTCTGTTGTCGAGAGACGATCGCCAAAGCGGCGTTTGCTTTGACTTGCGATGTGGGATTGGTTGGCAATGGCTTCCACGCTGATCGGCGTCAGGTTCTGCGTGCGCAGATCGGCGCGCGCGGCGCGTGGATTGTCGGCGTTGAGAACGCCTTTACAGGCGATGCCCTGTGCATCTACTGCTTCATAGCGAAATGCTGGCATTGTCGGGATCCGTTCCTGCTAGCGCATTATGGTGGTTAATCTTTGGTGACGCGTAGCAGTTCCATGCGCGTTGTGACGCCGTCGGACACCCAGCGTTGACCATCTTCGCGCATGCTGTGCATGCCATCCTGCTGGGCTGTCGTGCGAATGGCGGCCTCTGAGGCCTGTGCATGAATCTGTGTGCGGATATGTGCTGTCGCTAGCAGTAATTCATATATTCCCACCCGTCCCTGATAGCCGGTGTGACCGCAATGCGCGCAGCCGACATCCAGCCATTGCGAATCATCATGGCGACGGCAATGCGTGCATAGTTTGCGTACCAGCCGTTGCGCGACAATACCAAGCAGGGATGACGATAGCAAAAAGGGTTCTATCCCCATGTCGAGCAAACGCGTGACCGCTGCTGCGGCGTCGTTGGTATGCAGCGTCGCCAGCACCAGATGGCCGGTCAGGGAGGCTTGGATGGCAATTTGTGCCGTTTCCAGATCCCGGATTTCGCCGATCATGATGACATCCGGGTCTTGCCTCAACATCGCCCGCAATGCTTTGGCGAAACTCATATCGATACGTGAATTTACTTGGGTCTGGCCGACGCCGGCCAGTTCGTATTCAATCGGGTCTTCAACAGTCAGAATATTGGTGGAAGTGATGTTCAGACGGGACAGTGCCGCGTAGAGGGTTGTCGTTTTCCCCGAGCCGGTGGGGCCGGTGACTAATACGATGCCGTGTGGTTGTGCAATCAACTTGTCAAATTGCGACAGCATCGTATCGCACATGCCTAAATGTTGGAGGTCGAGACGACTTGATTCTTTGTCGAGTAGACGCAGTACGGCGCGTTCACCATGACCCGTTGGCAAGGTCGATACGCGCACGTCGACCGGCTTGCCACCTATCCGCAAGGTAATGCGGCCATCCTGCGGCAGTCGTTTTTCAGCGATATCCAACTGTGCCATGATCTTGATGCGGGAAATCAATGCGCCGTGGATGGCATTTCTGGGGCGGACCACGTCGCGCAAATGACCGTCGATACGAAAACGCACAATAGATATTTTCTCAAACGGTTCAACATGAATATCAGATGCGTTGGTCCGCAAGGCTTGCGTGAGCAATGCATTGATCATGCGAATGACCGGGGCATCATCGGCCGATTCCAGCAGGTCTTCTATGGCAGGCATGTCCTGCATCATCTTGTTCAAATCGAGATCGGATTCGAATTCATCCACCACCTGAGCTGCATCGCCGCCGGAGTCGGCGTAGGCTGCTGCAATGGCTTCCTTTAATGCGTCCGACGAGATTCTCCGCAACCTGATCTGTCCGAAACAGCGGCTAACTTCGGCAATGGCGGTGAGTGTCGTGTCTTCCGACATCCAGATTTCGACCGGCTCTCCACTGGCACCGCCGTGCTGTGCCAGCAAAGCAAAATTGCGGGCAAAGCTGTAGGGTAAAAGACGCTGACTATTCATTGCTGTTAGGGGGTGTTGTCTGGGGAAAGGAGAATCTGAGGCGCACCGTTTGGCATCGCAGGCAGCGTCTGTATTGTTGGCATGTCGGGTAGGGCCAGCGGTCTGATGGTGCCAGGCGTGGTCAACGCGTCTGGCGCAATACGCGGGCGTGGTGTGCTGTTGAGCAATGTGCCGCCGACGGGGCGGCCATTTTCCAGCGGCGGCAAGATGGACGAATTAACGTTTGGCATCACCAGGTTCGGGGTGGGTTGCATTTTTATCTGGGCATTACGCATGTAGTCGTAGCGGTCGGCAACGACATTCTGGCTTTGCTCGTTGTTGCGGATGATGGTTGGACGCAGGAAAACCAGCAGATTGCTTTTCTTGCGACCGCGGCTTTGATATTTGAACAGATTGCCAATCAATGGGATATCGCCGAGCAAAGGAACCTGTTCGACCTTGCTTGAGCCATTGTCGTCTATCAATCCACCCAGCACGATAATCTCACCATCGTCCACCAGCACATTGGTGTCGATTTTGCGTGTGTTGGTGGTGATGCCGGATGGGTTTTTAAGGCTGGTTGGGTCAACGCTGGATGCTTCCTGGTGGATTTCCATCTTGACGGTGCCGCCTTCCGATATTTGCGGCTTGATGCGTAAGCCTATGCCAACGTCTCTGCGTTCGACGGTTTGAAAAGGATTGAGGCCTGCACTACCTCCGGAGGCCTGCGTGGTGTATTGGCCGGTGAGGAAGGGGACATTCTGACCGACAAGGATTTTGGCTTCTTCATTATCCAGTGTCATCAAGGTCGGTATGGACAGAATGTTAGCGCCGGTGTTGGCTTCCAGTGCATGCGCGAGGGCACCCAGTCCAAGCGAGCCAGCGATTTGTCGAAAAATACCTATCGATAATCCGCCTCCTGGAGCGACGGGGAGGCCATTACTTCTGATAGCCAATCCTTGATTGACGATATTGTTGTTGCCGGCCCCGCTGCTATCGGCGGCGAAGCTGGTGGCGCCGCCGACGCGATAGTTGCTGTTGCGATTGCCGGAAAGGGCCATCCACTGAATGCCGAACTCGGTGGCCACTTCATCAGTGACTTCGACAATGAGCGACTCGACATAGACTTGCGCGCGTCGTGCATCAAGCTGATCGATGACTGCTCGCAAGTTGCGGTACACCGGTTCGCTGGCGGTAATGAGCAAGGTATTGCTGGCCTGGTCGGCTTGTATGAATCCCCCCGCACCGCTAGTACTGCCAGTGTCACCGGCATTGCCGGATGGCGCTGCCGATGCAGTATTGGCAGCAGCACCCTGTAGCAGACCAGTGGAGTTTCCCTTGGTGCCGGCGGAAGGTGTGTCCGACGAGGAGGACGCTGCTGCAGGCAGCGGCGCATCTTGAGAAACGACGTTGCGCAGAACTTGCGCTAGTTTGACTGCATCGGCGTTTTTCAGATATACCACATGGACATTGCCGGGTTGTGCGGTTGGCTGATCCAGTTTGGCAATCAAGGACTTTGCCAGGTTGGCGTGGGCCAGTGAAGGGGCGCGCAGTAAAATCGCATTGGTTCTAGGGTCCGCCAGCAGACTGATGCGGTTGATATCTGCTCCCGCAGGTGCTCCTGGTGCGGCGGCAGTGCCGGGATTGAGCAGTCTGTTTGCCATCACGGCGAGGTCGCTGGCAATGGCATGCTGGACAGGAATGACATCCAGTTCACTGGTGGCGGGCGTATCCAGGCTCGCAATGATTTTTTCCAGTCGCTTCAGGTTGTCGGCATAGTCAGTGATGATGAGCGTATTGTTGCCAGGGTTCGCGCTGATCGTATTGTTGGGAGAAATCAAGGGGCGCAACGTCGCGACCAGATTGGCGGCTGATTCATAATGCACGCGAAAAATCTGCGTGACGATCAGATCGCCCCCGGCATTGTTGGCGCTGGATTGGACAGGGCCGACCTGGAGCTTGGCATCGGCTTCCGGCACAACCTTTGCGTAGCCGTTGGCCATGACTACGGCATAACCTTGCAAGCGGAGCGCCGACGTCAGCAGATCGAATGCATGATGCGGACTGACGGGCGTTTCCGACACCAGATTGATTGTGCCTTTCACACGTGGATCGATCACAAAGGTGGTGTCGGTATACAGTCCGACTGCCTTGATGACGGATTCGATATCGGCGCCGACAAACGTGAGCTTGGTATCGTTCGAGGAAGATGGCCTGGCCGCCAGCGCTGGTGGCAGATTGATCATCGATAAGCACAGGAGTGCGACAATGCAAGGTCGAAGTCGGGCCAGATGAAATCGTCTAGATAAGTACATCGTTGAGGTGTCTCGCATTATGCCGTTGAGGTGTCTAACTTGCCTGTAGTGCTGCGCATCGTATCGATGGGCATTCGTTGAAAACGCATGCAACCCGCTTTTCCTATTCGTTTTTTTGCTGTCTCAAATTGAGCGTCGCATTGACCGTGCCAAGATTATTCTGTGCACTGATGTTGGCATCAGTGACAAGTAGTTGTCGTCTTTTTTGCATGTCGTTAAGCCAGTTAAGGAGCGCGGGAAACGAAACCGCTGGGAATTGGATTTTGACAAGCTCCTGATGTACGGAAATGTCTTGTGCAATTAATCCTCTGCGGTGCAGCGTTTCTTCAATTTCTTTTTGCGTCAGCGGGATTGTTGTCGTGACCGTTGCGGCGAGTGCAATTGCTTCTGTCGAGAGCGCCTGCAATTGCGTCGCCTCTTGTTGAAGGACTGGAATTTTCTTTTGCAGACGCATGCGTTCTTTGAGTGCCGGCTGGACATTCAGCACATATAAGAGTGTCAGCATCAGAAAAATTACTGCGACAACAAGCAGCAAGCGTTCGCGCGGGTTGCGCATGCCCCAGAAGGCAGAGAAGGCCTGTTCAAGTTGTTGTGTTTTGGTGGGTATGCTGCTCATGGCGTGTGTTTTATTTCCCATATCCCGTCAGTGGTTTGCGATAAGGACAAATGCCGTGCTGTCAACGCTGTTTTCAACGATGCAGTCAGGGCATCGGACGCGGTGCCGTTTTTTAGCCGGATCAGCAAACTGCGATCGTGGTATTCCAATGCGCTGATTGATGGCAAATTACCTGCGGATGTCGTTGGCGCTAGCCCGAACCATGCCTGGCTGAAACTGGCGGAGAGCGTCGTAAAGTCGTCCGGTGTGCTCTGGCCGGTCGCGCGTCGGGCGGTCGCGATTTTTTGTTGCATCTGCGCGAGCGGATCCAGGATGATGGGATCTTTCGGATAGATGGTTCGGTAGATTTTTTCCATGCCCGCCTGCAGTGTGCGGACCTGATGCGCGGCGCGCCACCATTCAATATTGAGTGCCGCCATATTCACGATCAGTAGGGCTGCGGCCAACGCCAACGGCCAACGCCAGAGATTTGCCTGCCGTAAGCCAAGATGGCTCATCATGTTGGGCGCATTGTTTTTTTGGATGGCGTTCTTGATTGATCCTATCCGGCGCTGCCAGTTATCTTCGACGATGCGAATTTGTGCGTCAGCGGCGCGCTGGACATCGTATAGAAGGGTGGGCACGGCATACAAAACGATGGGGTCGTGAGGAACGATGGCGCGCAGCGTGGTAAGCGCATCTGTATTGTTCTGCGGCTGGTCCGGCGATAGAGGATCAGCCTGTTGTGGCGCGAGCCATAAACCGATACTGCCGCGCGACAAGAGTCGGATGGCAAGCTCAGTTCCTTGGGCATGTTCGGTGAGTACGGCAGTGGTTACTCCTTCTTCATCAGGTACAGTTGATTGTGCAGGCAGTGCCACGATATGGCGCGCGCCTAGCGCGGTCAAGGTATGTGCTATCGACTTCAGCCAGCTGCGCTGCACGACGAAGACCGTGTGCAAACCTGCCGACAATGCCCCGGCCATGACAATACAATCTGCGGTATCTGCCAAAAGCTGGTCTTCCACCAGACCGGGTAGTGCCAGCTTCAGGCGTGCCATCGATAACGGCGGTGTTTTTATCTGTAGTTGCGTCACATCGCTTGCGGCGAGTATGACAACGGCATGTCGAGCTTTCCTTAACAGTTCGGCCAGGCTGGAAAGGGAGGTCCGCCCCTCGTTTTTTAGATCGCCCGTATCGGATGCCAGCGCGAACGAGCAGACGGCCCCGTCGTTGAAGAAGGGGGTGTCGTACGCTGCTTTCGGTGGCAATTTGAGGTAGAGGATGCTCAAAACATTTCGCTTTGGTTGTGAGGGGAGATAAGATTTTCTTGTTTTTTAGGACTGACGCAAAACCGCCCTGGTATCGTTGTGCTTCCTCGCCGTACAGGCGTACTGTCTTGGTCAGCACGCCTAGCCAGGGCAATTTTGCGTAAGTCCTATTTTTCCTGCTTCCAGATGAGTTGCACCCCTGTGCTGTTGCGTTCCAGCAGGGCTTGCATAGTGAGCGCCGCCCGGTGGATACGCACCTTTCCATATACCAGGAAAAAATTGGTGCTCACCGCAACGTCGCTTGCCGATAAGGACTGTGGCGTCCTTCCTGGCAAGCGCTGGGATAAATCTCCTATGTCGCGAATATGCGCTTGCATGCGGCTGGACACGAGCATTTTTGCGTCCTCAAGTGACAAGGATTCTATTTTTGCTGCCAGCACTTCGATGGGGGCCGTATTGACATTGATTGGCGTCGTACGCGGTAATATGGTCACAAAGTCGCGTAACTTGTCTAGTATTTCTGGTGTCAGTCCGGGGGTGGTCAATAGATCGTCGAGCTGGATTAGCGCCACTGATTTGGGACGTGTTGTCACCGATTTTTTGGTTTGTTTGTCGGTGGAAGTTGTGCTTTGTGTGGCGGCAATATTTTGTGCGATTGCCGTGGCGAACGCTGGGTTGATATTCAGCATATCCAGCAAGCGTCTAAAAGCGGCGATTTCGTGAGGAGAGACCACGCCACTGCCGCTCAGATTACTCAGGTTGTAACGGGATTGAGCATCGACAATGTGACTTGACAGTACGCTGTCATCTGTACCTGCACTGTCTTGGGGGCTACTGTCAAATTGGCCGAAGCGTGTTGTTGTCAGTGGTGTTACCCATGACTCGGCGAGATGATCGCTTGACGAATTACGGCTATCTTCCAACAAAATTAGGCGTGCCCAGTCGATTGCACTACGCAGGAGCCATTGATTTTGTACTTGCAATCGTTGATTTTCAATGGTGCGTAGTTGTACCTGCTGTTGCCAGAATAAGCCGGCAACAATGGTCACCGCGAGCATCATGAGTAGTAAGGCCGTAACTACTGCCATACCCGATTGCCGTGTCGGTAAAGTCCGCCGTTTCATGTGGCTCCCAGAAAAAATAATTTGCTGACGACTGTTTTGCGATCCCGTAATTGCAGTGCGACTTCCAGTCCCGAGGGGACAGATAAGTTACTTTTGTCCATTGAGGTGATGTTGGTATTGGGGGGGCTCCAACTAGCGTTGTTTTTGGACCAGAGCCGCAGGCTCATTGCTGCGATATCTGATTGCAAGGTAATCGGGGGTGACGTATCGGTATTTTGCAGCGCACTCTGCCAAAGGGCATCGAGCTCTGCCAGATCACGCGTCGTTGTTGACTCCCGACGCGACAACACGTCATTTGACAGGCGATAGCTGATGACTTGCACGTGCAAGGGCTGCTGTTCATCGGCGACGGTGCGTATCAGCATGAGGTGGTTTTGCGTAATATAGAGCGCCGCACGTGCGCCTATCATCGCTGCCGGCGCAAGCTGGATACAATCGCTTTGCAGTTGCGCAAAGGTCAATTGCATACTGCGTGTTTGTTCAAGATTTTTGTTCAGGGCTGTGCGTGTACGAATCAAGCTGTCCAGTCCACGCCAGCCCAGCACGGCAACAATGGCCAGAATACTGATGGCGACAAGAAGCTCGATCAGCGTAAAGCCTTGGGAGCGTTGTTTATTGTGCATGAGCTACTGTCTGGACCAGCCTCATGATGGGTTGCTCTACATTCTGGCCATTGAATACGCTAATGTCGACCTGGCGAAAATAGGGATTGGGTGTTGCCAAAACGCGTTCTGTGCAACGCAAAGAGAGATCTCCTTGTCTGCAATCGAAAGAGCGGGTACCCAACGCCGGCCATTCTTGCGACAGCCGTAATTGCGTCAAGCGGTTTTCCGCTGACCAGGTTGCTATCATGATGGCACGCAGTTGCTGGCTGTTTTGGATCAAACTTCCCGCCGCACGCAGGCTTGCGCCAAGTGCAGTTCCAACGATAACCAGCGCAACAAGGACTTCCAGCAAGGTAAATCCTTGTTCAGGCCGGCGGTTGGTTGCCTGTTTCATGATGATGTTCATTCCACTTGAAAACGACCGCTGCCATCACTGCGAATGGCAGTGCGCGCAGCACTGGTCGCGAGCGTCAGAAGAAATGGAGGCGTCAAGGGCTCCCGGCCAAAAACAATGCGCAATGGAAGATTTGGCGAGCCCGGTTGGTGTAGCGTGGAGTCGATGCTTAAACTCAGTGGCGCCGGTGTGAAACTGCGCTCTCGCAGCAATTCGTCTTGTGCCAAGGTTTGCCAGCCGGTTTCTTCCCGAACAGTGAATCGATAGCGATCGGGATACGCTTCAAATGCAACCGGTCGATTGCGCACAATTGCTTCCTCACGCGCTAGCTGCAGTAGTGATGCAATACGCCGGGCTTCGGTGTTGAGCAATTGTTGCTCGTCCGGCATGGCATTCAATGAAACCAAGCCCAAGGTTATGCCTGCAATCACGAGAACCACCAATAATTCCAGCAGGGTAAAACCACGTTGAGCCCGATCAGCAGGACAGGCATGGCCCGGTGAAAATGAGGTAATTACAGTTGCCACGAGCCGATATCGGCGTCGTTGCCTTCGCCACCAGGTTGACCGTCCGCGCCCAATGAAAAAATATCGACTTCACCTCTGATGCCTGGCGACAGGTATTGATAAGACGTACCCCAGGGATCCTTGGGGAGTTTGTCGATGTAGCCGCCGGTTTTCCATCCGTTGGCTGCAGGCGGGGTGGTCGGCTTGACGACTAATGCTTGCAGGCCTTGTGCGGTGGTGGGGTAGCGTTGATTGTCCAGGCGATAGAGCTTGAGCGCTTGCATCAAGGTTGCAATGTCCTGTTTTGCTGCGACGATACGGGCATCGTCGGTGCGTCCCATTAATTTAGGCACGACCAATGCGGCGAGGATACCCATGATGACCACCACTACCATGATTTCAATCAGTGTGAATCCATGTTGATGCTTGCCAGAGCGTTTGTGTCGAGGGAGGTGGGGAGTCATATTGCCATGAGAGTAAAAATTGAGCGTACGGGAAAATGAAAATGTCATTCAGGGGGAGGGGACCGTAGCTGCGCTCATTTCATAGGCCATCAGGCGTGGTCGCTCCTGGGCATTGAACAGGCGCGTCTGCAACTGCGCTAGCGCTTCTTCGCGTTGTGCGGCAGGCAGGTTCCCGTTGGTGTTGAGCAGAACCTTGCGCTCATCCAGATAAGCGGCGATGCGGCTTTGCCAGACCTGTTCGTCGCGGTCTACATCAGCCAGTCGCCCTGCTGCTGCCGGGCCGACTTCTTTGGCTCGCATACGATAGATGTCGTCTTCGCTGGCGCCGTTGGCGCGCAGGGTTTCAGTCTGTTCCTGCAGACGGGGTAGCAGTCGTTCTGCTTCGCGTTGCTCGCGCAGGGCCGCAGGCATGGAGGCGTCCAACGCGGCCAGCTGTTCTTTTTTTTGCGCATCGTTCAGCGTGGTGCTCTGATTGATTTCCAGTCGTGCGATGGCATCCTGATCGTAGCTATCGTCGAAGCCAAACATACCGTCGATTTCTACCGGGCTAAAAAATTTTTTGCGTAGTTTTTGTATTGATAGCAGCCGCTGACGAACGGCCTGCATGCCAGAGACGCCTGGCGCTGGATTTTCCTCAAGGCCGGTCATCGCATTTTTGAAGGAGAGGTAGGAAGTTAAAAGCCGCTTGGCTTCTTTCGCCTCGACGGGCGATAGGCGTTGGTCTATCTCGCTGTTGACCTTGCGGGTGATCGCATCGATATCGGCTTCGCCTACAGCGCTCAAGTAGTAGTCGAACATACGCACTAGCTGACCATAGGCCTGGGGTGCCAGTAGCTGCTGATCCTGCCTGTTTCGATCCGCAGCCTGTAGCGCACTCAGATTGGCATCCGGTTCGGTGCCTTGCATTGATGGCACGAATGCAGGAGGAGTATTTTTTTCTGCATTCGGCCATAGTTTCCATCCAAGTGCGCTTAGTCCGAGCAGCAGCAATGTCACCGTCACGCGATCTCGCAGTATCATCGCAATCTCACAAGCCTAAGTTCTTGAGACGGTTGGCTTGCTGGCGGTACAGTGTGATGGGATTGGTTTCAAACAGGTTTACCAGTCCGACCATCATATTGACTTCGTCAAGATGGTTCATTGCATAGTTGTCGCGGATGACCTGGCCCAAGTGCGTGGAACAGGTGCTGACAAGACCGTCGTTCGGCGTCCCACGGAACAGGAGGGAGGTGAGCACGAATGCCGGATCCGTCGGGTCGAACGGATTGGTGTAAGGCTTGACTCCGCTCCATGAAAAATATCGCACGCCGTTGACGACATAATCGCCCTCCCCACACGCGGTGTTCGGTATGCCCTGAGGATGAGCACGGTTGAATTTCAGTGTGCCCTCCGTGCTTAACGAGGTGAACGCGGCAACGGAGCGCTGCGGTAGGCTGCTGCTGCCTGACAGCACGCTGAGAAGCGTACCCAAGCCGTTGAGCGCCGAGCGCATGACTGGATTGCTTAATGTGCCGAGGACCGCATCGGCTACCGGCGATCCTGATTTATTGACGCCGCCGACTGAGGTTACCGACGCGACCAGATCGGGCCGTGTTGAGGCGACATAGCGTGCAGTGGGGGAGCCGTGGCTGTGACCGATGAGGTTGACTTTACTTGCGCCGGTGATGGCACGGATCTGCTTGATCTGGGCGAGCAACTGCTCACCTCGCACCTCGGTGCTGTTAGCTGCAGAAACCGAGGGGACAAAAACCCGGGCACCATCTGCACGGAGCGTTGCCGGGACGCGATAAAAATAGTCCACCGGCCCAATTGCATCGAAACCGAATAATCCATGCACCAGCACTATTGGATAACGAGTCTCTGCATAACCAGCAGCCGAAACGGAAAAAGGAAGAAATACTAAAGCCGGCACACAGGCGCAGATCCAATGCATCAGTTTTTTTTTCATCATCAGTCTCCAAGAATAATGCTGTCGGGATTAACACGCCAGCATTGAAGAAAACGATCCACGATTGGTGAGACAGAAATTTACCGTTGTGAGGTAGCGCTTTGCAAAAACAAACTTGTCACCGCACGCTGCACGACAACAGACCCTAGGGCATGTTTCAGCGCTGGTAGTAAAACGCATCCGGCGTATTGCCGTCAAGCGGGCTGCGGCCTGCGAAGGTGATTTCGTCAAATCTCAGAATAAATTTGATACGTATCTGAAGATTGAGTGTGCGCTGTGGAGAAGACTTGCAGACGCGGCACCGCTTACCTTATCGACGATATCGGACATGGTGTTGCTGCAGCAGAATGTTTCCTTGCCGGTGGGACAAGTGCGCGCCAAGTTCGCACGCGTCCGCAAGCAGGCGTGGCAACATTCCGGCAATGCCGTTGACTTGCACTGCCTGATTTGACAGTGGTAGCGATGGCTGAAGCCCATGGTTTTTATCGGGGCGCTTCCCGTGTTCCAAGAAATCTCATGGGGTGTTGGACCGGTTGGGCAGCCGTTTTATAGCCGGCCTTGTTGCCGCCGATAGCGTGCTGCCGGGCTGACCCATTCCTCATTTCCTTGAGAGGCTGTTAGCCTATCCGGATATACAGGTTTGGCGAGTCCCATCCGCCTCGCTTTTTCATCGCTGCATTCTCGTTGTCGCAATGGCAAGTCGGGGAACTGCAAGCCCCTCAGAAGATCATCCTTACTGTGATTACAATCCAGACAGGAGTGATCGATGGAGTTGCCTTTCCTTCATGGCGTGGAGCCGGGACCCTTGCAGTCGGGTGTGGTCGTCGCGATGGTTGCCGTGGTGGCGATCTTGCTGGCGATGATTTTGCACCGCGTGGGCATCTTGCTGTTGCGCCGGATTGCGCGCAGCCGGCCGTTCACCACCAATACCACGCATGTGGCGTTTCGCGCCAGCCAGGTGTGCGTCGCCTTGCTGGCGGTCAGGGTGGTGCTGACCGCGGCGCCGGACGAGATGCCGGGGCTGCGCTCCTTATCTTATCTGGGCACGGTGGCGCTGATCCTGGCGCTGACCTGGCTGGCGGTGAAGTGCATAGAATCGGTCAGCGTCACGGTCGTCCAGCTCAATCCCTACGATGTCGCCGACAACCTCAAGGCACGTCGCATCCTGACGCAAACGCGCGTGCTCACGCGCAGCGCCTACTTCATCGTCGGTTTGCTGGGCCTGGCGTTCGTGTTGCTGACCTTGCCGGGCGCGCGCCAGTTCGGCGCCAGCTTGCTGGCCTCGGCCGGCGTCGCCGGGCTGGTGGCCGGTATCGCCGCGCGGCCGGTGCTGGGCAACTTCATTGCCGGTTTGCAGATCGCGTTTTCGCAACCGATACGTATCGACGATGTGCTCATCGTCAACGGCGAATGGGGGCGGGTGGAAGAGATTACCGGCACCTTCGTGGTGGTGCGCATCTGGGATGAGCGGCGCATGATCGTGCCGCTGCAGTGGTTCATCGAAAATCCGTTTGAGAACTGGACGCACACCTCGTCGACCATCCTCGGCACGGTCTTTCTGTGGCTGGATTTCTGTTTGCCGGTGGCGGAATTGCGCGGCGAGTTCGAGCGCGTCTGCCAGCAGGCGCCGCAGTGGGATGGCCGCGTCTGCGTATTGCAGGTGACCGATTCCAACGAGCGCGCCATGCAGGTAAGGCTGTTGGTCAGCGCGCAAAATTCAGGCAATGCCTTCGACTTGCGCTGCCTGATCCGCGAATCGATGATTGCGTTTATTGCTGAACATCATCCGCAAGCTTTGCCGCGCCTGCGTTCGTCCATCGATCCGGTAGAGCTGGGCGCCACCGTGGACAAAGGTCGCGGCGGCGACCACATCATCGACGGTGCTGCGCGCCAGGCCTGAAGACAGTTTATTCCGACGGGGTCTCGCGGCCGGCCGAGATCTTGACCTGGGCAGCGTCTTCGGAGGCGATCAGCAACGTGTAGCTGCCGGCGTGCAAATGGAATTTGAGCGCCTTGTGGATGCCGGCGCAACGCAGGCCCTGGTTGAAGCTCAGCGGCTCCAGCGCCTGCTCGCCGTTGCTGCTGTCGATCACATCCATCCAGGCCGCGGAGTCGGCGGCGATCCAGTAATCCCCTTCGGTGTCGATTTGCCAATGGTAGCGGTTGCTGAAGCCCATGGTTTGCTTCGACTTGAGCGCCAGCTTGCCGTAGCGCATCTCGGCTTCCGCCAGCGGCAGCAGGCTCAAGGTGACGGGCGCGAAGCCGTCGGTGAAATTCATGGCACTGCTGTTGCGCGCATTCTCCCATTGCGCCTGCATGGCGCCGATCACGGGATTGGCGCTGACGCAGGCGACTTGCGCCAGGGCGCCGGAGGCCAGCAGTGCGGTCAGCAGCGGCAGGCAGAGAACCGAAGTTTTCATCATGGCGAGGGCAGGGAAGAATGGGTGGCTGGTGAGGAATAATATAACGTCGCCAACTGACTGCATGCAATATCTGCTGTTGTGCTGGCGCCGCGACACGCCGGCCGCCTGGGCGTGCGCTCGCAGGCGAACACGGGGCGTATCGCCTATACTTGCGCCTTCGTAAAATAATGCAAAGAACCTGGGCGCAGTGCCCGAATCCGCTCGCATCGCCAGCAATGATGCCGGGAAGCCTTGAAGAAAGTCCTGAAGCAATGCAAGCAGCGCCGCCAGTCCCCTCCGCCTCGCAACAGCAAGGCTTCATCCTGACCCGTCACTGGCGCGATACGCCGGCCGGTACGGAGCTGGAATTCTGGCTGGCCACGGATGCGGGGCCGCGTCTGGTAAGACTGCCGCTGCAGCAATCGGTGGCCTTCATCCTGGCGGAGCAGCGCGCGCAGGCTGAGCAGGTGTTGCGCAATGAGCGCAATGTCGCATTGCGGCCGCTGCAACTGACCGACTTCCAGCACCGCCCGGTGCTCGGCCTGTATTGCACGCAACACCGGCAATTGATCAAGATCGACAAGCTGCTCAGGGAATACGGCGTCACCGTCTACGAAGCCGACATCCGCCCGCCCGAGCGTTACCTGATGGAACGCTTCATCACGGCGCCGGTGCTGTTCGGCACCGGGCCCGCGCCTGATACGCAACTCAAGCCGGCATCCGGCTATCGTCCGCAGTTGAAGCTGGTGTCGCTGGATATCGAAACCACCATGCATGGCGAGCTCTATTCGATTGCGCTGGAAGGTTGCGGACAACGCCAGGTGTACATGCTGGGCCCGCCCAACGGCGACGCCGGCAGCATCGATTTCGACATGGAGTATTGCGACAGCCGCCAGCTGATGCTGGAACAACTCAACCAATGGCTGGCGCGGTACGACCCTGACGCCATCATCGGCTGGAACGTGGTGCAGTTCGACCTGCGCGTGTTGCAAGAGCATGCCGAACGCTACAAGATACCCTTGCGCTTCGGCCGCGACGGCAGCGAACTCGAGTGGCGTGAGCACGGTTACAACGAGAACCATTATTTCGCTTCCGCGGCGGGCCGGCTGATCATTGACGGCATCGAAGCGTTGCGCGCCGCGACCTGGAGTTTTCCGTCCTTCAGCCTGGAGTCGGTGGCGCAGACCTTGCTGGGCGAAGGCAAGGCGATCACCAATGCCTATCAGCGCATGGATGAAATCGACCGCCGCTTTGCCGAAGACAAGCCCGCGCTGGCGCGCTACAACCTCAAGGATTGCGAGCTGGTCACGCGCATCTTCGCCAAGACCGAATTGCTGGACTTCTTGCTCGAACGCGCCTCGGTAACGGGCTTGCCGGCCGATCGCATGGGCGGCTCGGTGGCGGCGTTCAGCCATCTGTACATGCCGCACATGCACCGCCAGGGATTCGTCGCGCCCAATCTGGGCGACACGCCGGCCGAGTCGAGCCCGGGCGGCTTCGTGATGGATTCGCAATCGGGCTTGTTCGATTCGGTGCTGGTGCTGGACTACAAGAGTCTGTATCCGTCGATCATCCGCACCTTCCTGATCGATCCGGTCGGCCTGGTCGAAGGACTGGCGCATCCGGACGATGCCGATTCGATAGCGGGCTTTCGCGGCGCGCGTTTCTCGCGCACCAAACACAGCTTGCCGGCCATCATCGACAAAATCTGGCAAGGCCGCGAAGTCGCCAAGCGCCAGCACAACAAGCCCTTGTCGCAGGCGCTGAAAATCATCATGAACTCGCTGTACGGCGTGCTCGGCGCGACCATCTGCCGCTTCTTCGATGCGCGGCTGGCCTCCTCGATCACCATGCGCGGCCACGAAATCATGCATCGCACGCGCGAGCTGATCGAGGCGCAGGGCTACCAGGTGATTTACGGCGATACCGATTCGACCTTCGTGTGGCTCAGGAAGGCGCATGACGAGACAGCGGCCGACGCCATCGGCAACGCGCTGGTGAAGCACGTCAACGATTGGTGGCGCGTGCATCTGCAAGAACAGTACGGGCTCGAGAACGCGCTGGAGCTGGAGTACGAAACGCATTACCGGCGTTTCCTCATGCCCAATGTGCGCGGCACCGATTTCGGCAGCAAGAAGCGCTATGCCGGCATGATCATCAAGCCGGACGGTCGCGAAGAAATGATCTACAAAGGCCTGGAAACGGTACGCACCGACTGGACCGTGCTGGCCCAGCAATTCCAGCAGGAACTGTATCAGCGCATTTTCAAGCGCCAGCCTTACCAGGCTTACGTGCGCGACTATGTGGCGGGCACGTTCAAGGGCGATTACGACGAGTTGCTGGTGTATCGCAAGCGCCTGCGCCGGCCGCTGGATGCCTACGAACGCAATGTGCCGCCGCATGTGCGGGCGGCGCGCATGGCCGATGAATTCAACCGCACGCAAGGACGGCCGCTGCAATATCAGAACGGCGGTTGGATCAGCTACGTCATGACCACCGCCGGCCCCGAGCCGCTGGAGACGCGGCGTTCGGCCATCGACTACGACCATTACGTCACGCGCCAGCTGCAACCGGTGGCCGACGCGATCCTGCCGTTCATGCAGGACGATTTTGCGGCGCTGGTGACCGGGCAGAAGGATTTGTTTTAAGAGCCGCTAACAAAACGCCACTGGCAGCGTTGCTTCTCCTTGCTTGCGGTTCTGTCGTCCTGACCACAGTCAGGGCCCGGCGTCGTATCGGCAGCCGTCATGACGCTGCACGCCACTGGGTCCCGGCGTTCGCCGGGACGATGGCGTGGAATAATTTTCTTGACTGGGCAGCATCGTTCCATCCGCGCCGTCTTATTCCGCCACGCGCACCACGATCTTGCCGAACTGCTTGCCCGATTCCAGATAGGCATAGGCTTGCGGCGCCTCGTCGAAGCTGAATACGCGGTCCACCAGCGGGCGCAGTTTGGTGGCCGTGATCAGACGATTGAGATTTTCCAGCATGGCGCGGCTGCCGACGAAGATGCCGCTGAGCCGTTTGGCGCCGGCGATCAGCGCGAGCGGTTCGATGCTGGTGCCGCCGAAGCCGCTCAGCCCGCCGATCACCGACACCACACCGCCCATGCGCGTGGCTTGCAAGGAGCGCGCCAGCGTGTCTTCGCCGCCGACTTCCACCGTCAGGTCGACGCCACGGCCCTTGGTCAAGCGCAAGACTGCTTCCTGCCATTCGGGCGTGCTGCGGTAATTGATGGTGGCGTCGGCGCCCAACTCACGTGCACGCGCCAGCTTGGCATCGCTTGACGAGGTGATGATGACGTGCAGGCCGGCCGCTTTGGCCAGTTGCAGCGTAAAGATCGACAGGCCGCCGGTGCCCAGCAATAGTATCGTCGCGCCCGGCAGCAAGCCGCCGTCGCTGAACAGCGTATTCCAGGCAGTGGTGCCGACGCAGGACAGGGGTGCCGCCTCGGTGTAATCCAGATGATCGGGAATGGCGACCAGTGCCGCTTCCGGAGCGATGAAGTAGTCCGCCAGCGTACCGTTGACGTGGGTGCCGAAGGCGGCTGCGGTCTTGACCGGATCGGGTTCGCCATCGATCCAGGCGGTGAAGTAGCTATGCGTGACGCGGTCGCCCAGGTTGAAACGTGTGACGGCTGCGCCGACCGCAACGATTTCACCGGCGCCGTCGCCGGCCGGGACCAGCGGCGCATCGGCCAGATTGATGTAGTTGCCGCGCGCATACATCAGGTCGCGGTAATTGAGCGCAGCGGCGTGCGTCTTGATCAGGACTTCGTGCGGCTGCGGCACGGGCGTCGGGATGTGTGTCTGCGCCAGTTCGGCGACGCCGGCGCCGGGACGCAATTGATAGGCTTTCATGGATGATTTCACTGAGGCATGCATGTTTGTTGCTCCTGCTGGGATAGGGTTGTCAAGTTGCTGAGGCAGCGGCGCAGAGCTTCTTCCCTGCACGCAACACTGCGAAGGGCTACGATATAAGAGAATAAGCAGCGCCATTGGATAGATTGGCGACCACAATTGATTCTGATATGGAACCAATGAATCATCGATAATGGCGCCAACAACAAGCCGGAGGAGTTGAAAATGAATGAACGACTGGATGGTATTGCCGTCTTCGTCGACGTCGCCGAGGCAGGCAGTTTTGCGTTGGCGGCGCAGCGCCTGGGCGTAACGCGCTCGGCGGTCGGCAAGATCATCGCGCGGCTCGAGCTGCGGCTCGGCGTGCGCCTGTTTGTCCGCACCACACGGCGCCACAACCTGACCGAAGACGGCCAGATCTATTACGAGCGCTGCATCCGCGCACTGGCCGAACTGGACGCCGCCGAAGCCGCCTTCGACGGCGGCAAGCGCGCGCCGTCGGGGCGCTTGCGCATCAGCGTGCCGGTACTGTTCGGCCGCCGTTGCATCGCGCCGGTGATCTTGCGCCTGATGCAAAAATATCCCGCCTTGCAGATCGAGATGTCGTTCAACGACCGCGTCGCCGACCTGGTCGAAGAGGGCTACGACCTGGCCGTGCGCATCGGCACCTTGCCCGACACCAGCAAACTGGTGGCGCGCCGGCTAGGCGTGCAGCGCATGGGCATTTGCGCCGCGCCTGATTATCTGGCGCAACACGGTTGGCCCAAACGAATGGAAGATTTTGCGCGGCACCAGGGCGTCGCTTACAGCAGCACCGGTCGTGCCGTACCGTGGCAATTGCAGGCCGCCGACGGCCAGGTAGAGGAAGTCAACATCGATTGCCGCCTGCGGCTGGACGACCTGCAAGCCATCACCGATGCCGCCGTCGCCGGCGCCGGGCTGGCCTGGTTGCCATGCTGGATGATCTGGCACGAACTGCGCGACCAGCGCCTGTCGCTGGTGATGGGCGCCGATCAACTGGTCGCCACCGATATTCATGTAGTGTGGCCGCGTGCACGCCATTTACCTTCAAAAGTGCGCGCCGCCATTGATGCGCTGGTCGAGGAAGTGCCGCAGGTGCTGGGACAAGACAATGGTTTTGCCTTGCATCCCTGGCCCCAGGCACAGCCGCCGCAACATCTCGTTGCGGCGGTCGGTTGAGGGCAATTCAGCCTATGTCGCCAACTGAGCAAGATCGGTCAGGCCGCCGTTGTCGCGCACCGATAGTCTCTCCATTACCAGGGAGAACCATTGATGAATGACGACAGCCATGATGCTCAGGCGCGTGACGAGCGCTACCAGAACCGATTCCGCAAGGTGCTCGATTATATCGACGAGCATCTTGACGGTGATCTGTCGGTGGCGCGGCTGAGCGCGGTGGCGGCGTTTTCGAAATATCACTTCCACCGGCAATTCAGCGGCTTATTCGGCGTCGGCGTGTCGCGCTACGTGCAGTTGCGGCGTATGCGGCGGGCCTCGTATCAACTGGCGTTTCGCGGCGACCAGGTGATCGATATCGCGCTGGCCAACGGTTACGAAACACCGGAGTCGTTTGCCCGCGCCTTCAGGAAGGAAGTCGGCCAGTCACCGTCCGGCTTTCGCGAGCAACCGCAGTGGGATCCCTGGCATGACATCTATCAACCATTGAGAGAACTGAGGATCCGCACCATGAAAAATACTTTCCGCATTGAAGACGTCAAGCGCGTCGATTTCAAGGAAACCCGCGTCGCCGCGTTGGAGCATCGCGGCGATCCGCACCGCATCGGTGATTCGGTGCGCCGTTTCATCGACTGGCGCAAGCAGCACCGGCTGTCGCCGTCGGTCAGCGCCACGTTCAACGTTCTCTACGACAATCCTGCCGAAGTCGCGCCGCAGGATTTCCGTCTCGACCTCTGCGCCGCCACGACGCAAGCAATTGACGCGAATGCGGCCGGCATCGTTGAAAAGCACATTCCCGGCGGCCGTTGCGCCGTGCTGCGCGTGACCGGTCCGGAAGAAATGCTGGAGCAGGCGGCACGCTTCCTGTATCTGGAATGGCTGCCGCACAGTGGTGAAGAACTGCGTGATTTTCCTTTGTTTGTCCAGCGCGTCAGTTTCTTTCCTGACGTGCCGGAAGGAGAGGCGGTTCTCGACGTGTATTTGCCGCTGCGCGACGTTGTTTAGCAAAAATCCCGGCTGCCGACCTGGATTTCACCCAGCAGATGCGACAGATCGACCAATCGTTTCGCCACCAGATGCTGGACGCCGGCGTGTGTTTGCCAGATGCCGTAGACACCGAGCAGCGACGCATTGAGGACTTCATTGCGTTGCTTTTCTACCAGCGACGGCCAGAGGATGACATTGGTAGAACCGGTCTCGTCTTCGATCGTGATGAACAGCACGCCCTTGGCCGTGCCTGGTCGCTGGCGCACGGTGACGATGCCGCAGCCGCGCGCGAACTGGCCGTCCTGGAATGTCGCCATGACTTCGTGCGACAGGAATTTTTGCTTGGTCAGGCGCGACCGCAGCAAGGCCAGTGGATGGCGTTTGAGTGTCAGTCCGGCGCTGCGATAGTCGGCCACGATGTCTTCGGCTTCCGACGGTGCCGGTAAATGGAGGATCTCTTCGCGCGACGGCGCGCTGCGTAGCAGGTCTTTGGCGGGCGCCGCATCGAGCGCCTGCCACAGGGCGACACGGCGATTGCCGCTGAGTGTGAGCAGCGCGTTGCCGGTCGCCAGCGCTTGCAGGTTGTGTTTGTCTAGCTGGGCGCGGCGGGCCAGGTCTTGCAAGTCGGTGAAGGCCTGTTCGCGACGCGCGTCTTCGATGCGCCGCGCCGCGGCTTCTTTCATGCTGCCGAGCAGCGACAAGCCGAGGCGCACGGCAGGGCGCAGCTCGGGGTGCGCCGGATCGAAGTCTTCCAGCGTGCTGTCCCAGTCGCTGTGGACGACATCGGCAGGCAATACGCGCACGCCGTGGCGGCGCGCATCCTGGATCAGTTGCGAGGGCGAATAAAAACCCATGGGCTGGCTGTTGAGCAGCGAGCACAGGAAAGCTTCCGGCTCATGGCATTTCAGCCAACTGCTGGCGTAGGCCAGGATGGCGAAACTGGCGGCGTGGCTTTCGGGGAAACCGTATTCACCGAAGCCTTTGATCTGTTTGAAAATGGCATCGGCGAAGTCTTTTTCGTAGCCGCGGTCGAGCATGCCTTGCACCAGTTTCTGCTCATGCTTTTCGAGCCCGCCTTTGCGCTTCCATGCGGCCATGGCGCGCCGTAAATCGTCTGCTTCGCCCGGTGTGAAACCGGCGGCGAGGACGGCGATCTGCATCACCTGTTCTTGAAAAATCGGTACCCCGCGCGTGCGTTCCAATGCCTGGCGCAGGATTTCCTTGGGATAGGTTTCCGGCTCCAGGCCTTGGCGTCGCCGCAAGAACGGATGCACCATGCCGCCCTGAATCGGACCCGGCCGCACAATGGCGACCTGCACCACGAGATCGTAAAACCGGCGCGGCTTCAGACGCGGCAGCATGCTCATCTGCGCGCGGCTTTCAATCTGGAATACGCCGATGGTGTCGGCCTTGCAGATCATGTCGTAAGTGACGGGATCTTCGGCCGGGATGTCTTGCATGAGGAAGGTGTTGCCGCGTCGCTTGCCGACCAGTTCCAGCGCGCGCCGCAAGGCCGACAGCATGCCCAGCGCCAGCACGTCGACCTTGAGCAGGCCCAGCGATTCGAGATCGTCCTTGTCCCACTGGATCACCGAGCGGTCCGGCATGGCGGCATTTTCAATCGGCACCAGCCGCGACAGCTTGTCGCGTGCAATGACAAAGCCGCCGCTGTGCTGCGACAGATGGCGAGGAAACTTGATCAGTTGCAAGGCGAGGATGGCCCATTGATGGGCAATCGGCGATGCCGGATCAAGGCCGCATTCGGCGAAGCGTTCCAGCATGTTGTAGCGGTCGTCGAACCATTGATGCGACTTGGCGACCTTGTCGACGATGGAGGCATCGACGCCGAGCGCCTTGCCGACGTCGCGCAGCACCCCGCGCGGGCGATAGGTATGGACGGCGGCGGCAATCGCAGCGCGCATGCGGCCGTATTTGCGGTAGATGTATTGAATCACTTCTTCGCGCCGCTGGTGTTCGAAGTCGACGTCGATGTCGGGCGGCTCGCCGCGTTCCTTGCTGATGAAGCGCTCGAATAGCATGACTGAACGGGTCGGATCGACTTCGGTGACGCCGAGGCAGTAGCAAACCACCGAGTTGGCTGCCGAGCCGCGGCCCTGGCGCAGGATGCCGTTGTCTTTGGCAAAGCGCACGATGTCGTAGACCGTGAGGAAGTAAGGTTCGTAAGCCATGTCATTGATCAGCGTGAGTTCGTGCTCGATCTGATCGCTCACTTTTTGCGGGATGCCGGCGGGATAGCGCAGGTGCGCGCCGAGATAGACTTCCTGGCGCAGATAGCCTGCCGGCGTCTGGCCTTCGGGGACCAGTTCTTCGGGATATTCGTAACGCAGCTCGTCGAGTTTGAAGTTGCACATATCGGCGATGCGCAGGGTTTCCGCCAGGGCCGCGGCAGGGAAAATATTGGCCAGTCGCAGGCGCGCGCGCAGATGCTGTTCGGCATTCGGCGCGAGGTCGTAGCCGCATTCGCCGACCGCCTTGCCGAGGCGGATCGCGGTCAGCGTGTCTTGCAAGGGCTTGCGTGATCGTACGTGCATGTTGACCTGGCCGATAGCGGTGACCGGCAGGCCGTGGCGGTGGGCTGCTTCCTGGATGGCGCCGCGATGCAATTGATCGTAGGGGCGATACAGTTGCGTCAATCCCAGCCAGGCGCGTTGTGGAAAGGTGCGCGTCAACCATGCGGTTTGCTGCGCCAGCAGATCGGCGTCGGCGGGATAATGCGGCGCCAGGATCAACAGGCAATCGGGCAGCCCGCGCAGATGGGCGTGCGATGCCGGCGGCGCAGAGAAGTCGTCGATGTCGATGCGATAGCTGCCTTTGTCGGCGCGCGTGCGGGCCAGCGTGATGAGTTCGGACAGATTGCCGTAGCCTTCGCGGTTGCGGGCCAGCGCGATCAGGGTCATGGGGGGCGTTCCTACTTGCCATTGCATGCGAAAACAGGCGCCGATGATCAGTTTCAGCTTGGCCTTCTTGGCTTCCACATGCGCTCGCACGACGCCGGCCAGCGAGCATTCGTCGGTAACGGCAAGCGCGCTGTAGCCGAGTTGCACGGCGCGTGCGGCGAGTTCTTCGGCATGCGAGGCGCCTTCGAGGAAACTGAAGTTGGACAGGCAGTACAGCTCGGCGTAATCCGGTACGGCAGGCGCATAAAGGGGGGCAATGTCAGGCATGTGTCTGGCTCGCTTCAGCCGAAAAAACCGTGCAGATACCAATGCGGCTCAAGGCCGTCGACGTCGCCGATGCGTTCGCGATAAATCCAGTAATGACAATGATCGGCGCCGGCGGCGATGTAGTAGTCGCGCGTGACCAGGCGGCCGTTCCACCAGCCGGCTTCGATGCGTTCCGGCGGCGACACCGGCCGCAGGCGCGAGCCGTAATAAGGACGATGCTGGCGCATGGTCAGCGCGATGGGCTTTTCCAGCAACCAGCTTGGACGCGGCGGCAGCGGCCGCGCATCGAGGGCGCTCACCGGCTCCATGACGGAGACCCAGCGATTGGCTTGCTCGGGGCGGTAATCGGCATGCGGCGCCGCTTGTTGGACCTTATCGGCGCCGAGCCGGGCCACCAGCAATTCGATCAGGCGCTGGTGGTCTTCCGGCGAACCGCCGGGTTCGGGAAACAGGCTGTCGCTGACGGGCGCCATGGTTTCGGTCTGCGCGGCTTCGAGCACGATGGCGATGACGGGGGCGCTGATTTCCAGGCGCGCCAGCCTTTCCTTGAGCAGGCGGATCAGATGCGCGTCTTGCCAGGTCGGTTCGGCCAGCATGAGGTCGATCGCCGTCGGCGCCACCGCCAGGCGACCGCGTTCGTGTTCCAGCAGCACGCGCACCTGGGTGACCGCCAGATGGCGCGCCGTCAGCCATCCCGTCAATTGCACCAGCAAGGCTTGCACGGTGTGCTGCGCGGCTTCAGCATGTTCGATGCGTTCGTTGAGTTCGGCGCGCTGGCGGAAAGAGGGCGGTGTTTCTATCCAGGCATGCAGTTCCGGCGCGTCGCCGTAAGCGCGGTCGAGCATGTCGAGCATGTGGGTGTCGCCGCGTCGTTGCAATCCGGCGCGCGGCAGACGGCGCAGATCGGCCAGCGTGCGGCAGCCGATGCCGGCCAGCCAATCGAGGTAGGGCGATGCCGCCGGCAATGCAGCGACGGGCAAACGATCGAGATGCCGGTGCAAGCGATGTTCTTTCAGGGTGCGGGTGCCGTCATGCCGCGCCAGCAACGCGGCGCCGTTTGCCGTGGCGGCACAGCTGATGACTGCGCTCAGGCCCAATTGCCGGACGGTGGCGCGAACCCGGCGGCACAAGGCGCGTATGCCGCCGAACAGACGCAGGCTGGCGCCGATGTCGAGCAGGAGGGTGGTGTTTTGCGTCAAGCTGGCCAGCGGCGTGTATTGCAGCAAGGCCATGGCGGCGCCGTGCAAAGCCTGCGCTTCGCGCTCGGGCGAGCGCTCGTGCATCAGCGACTTGGGCAGCAGCGCCAGCACGCCGCCGCGGCGCATGCCGTAACGCACGCCGGCAGCGCAAGCGGATGGTGATGCCGCCATGACGCGGGTGTGCTCGAGCACGACGGCAGCGACTTCATCCGACCAGTTCGGATGAAACACTTCCAACGACAGCAGGGGCAGGTGTACGGCGATCCACAGGCGCATGATGCAAAAGATTCAGAGAAGGCAAAGGAACAAACAAGGACTCGTCGCGCTGCGGACCGCGGCGCTTGACGAAACCGATCTGCAGGCCGCCTGCGGCCGCGTGCAGCGATAGCCGCAGCGGCGCGGGCGAAGCATCTTGCGCGCAACTGAGCGGGCGCAGCATGACGAACAAGGTATGGCCGCTTTGTGCCGCCAGATGCAGGCGACGCACGCTGTCCTTGCGCAAGTTGCGCTGCCAGAACAGCAAGGCCGCGCAACTGCCGGATTTCAATATCTGTTCTGCCGCCCATGCCGCATCGGCGCTGGTGGCGGCACGCACCGACAGCAGCCGGTGCGACTCCACGCCGAGCTGGCCCCAGCCGATGATTTGCGGTGCATGCGGCGGCTGCACCAGTGCAATGCGGCCCGGTGTCAGCGTTTGCAGGGCCGGGCTGAGCAGGCGCAATTCGCCCACGCCTGCTTGCGGCAGCAGCAGGTCGACCAACGCACCAGTCGGCCAGCCGTGGCCGGGCAACTCATTCGACAGTGCCGCGAAGCCGGTATCCACGCAACGCACATGACTTTGTGCCAGCTGCGAGGCGAGCCAGAGGGATGAATGAATGCTTTGTAGGGAGGACACGAGCATGATGCTCATTTTACTGTATAAATGTACAGTATTTATATTTGCGGTCAATGATTTATCAAGGATGCGGTGTGCCGGCATTGGTCACGGCTGCTTGCCGTGTCCTGCGGGACGTGCTTCGGGAAAGCGTTGTCCAAGACGCTTACAATGGGAGCTTCATTCTTCGTCATGAAAGCCTGCGCATGAGTCTGTTCGGCAAGATAGTGATGGTGGCCGGTCTGGTGGTACTGGTTTGCGGCGGTTTGATCGCCTGCTCACCGTTGAAGGCGCTTAATGCGGTCACGACAACGTCGACGTATCAGAAGACCGGCGATGTCGCCTATGGCGACAATCCGCGTCAGCAACTGGATATTTATGTGCCGCAGCAATCCAGCGCCATGCCGGTGCCGGCGGCGGGACGCCCGGTGGTGGTGTTTTTTTATGGCGGCAGCTGGAATGACGGTAGCCGCAAGGACTATGTCTTCGTCGGCGAAGCGCTCAGTTCGCGCGGTTTCATCGTGGTGGTGGCCGATTATCGCGTCTATCCGGAAGTGCGTTATCCGGAATTCGTGAAGGATAGCGCGCAGGCCGTGGCGTGGACTTTGCAGCATATCGCGCAATACGGCGGCGATAGCCGGCGCGTGTTCGTGATGGGCCATAGCGCCGGTGCATACAACGCCGCCATGGTCGCGCTGGATCCGCGCTGGCTGCAGGCTTTCGGCGCGTCGCCACAGCAATTGCGCGGCTGGATCGGCCTGGCCGGGCCTTACGATTTCCTGCCGATCGTCAATCCCGACGTGCGGCCGGTGTTCTGGTATCCCGATTCGCCGCCCGATTCGCAACCGCTCAGCCATGTCGGCGAGAGCAAGTTGCCGGCCTTGCTGATTGCTTCGCACAAGGACCAGCTGGTCGACGCGGTGCGTAATACCGGCGGCCTGGCGCAAGCCCTGCGTATGCATCAGACGCCGGTCGAAGAAGTGTATTTCGACAACACCACGCATGCGACGCTGGTGATCAGCCTGTCGCGGCCATTGCGTCAACTGGCACCGACGCTGGACCGGGTGGCGGCGTTCGTGGAAAATCCTCCGGAAAAATAACCACAAGGGAAGTGCAGCAAGATGGAGCCAACACGTCAAACCAGTGCAGATCTGCTGTCCGTACAGGAACAGCTGAGCGCGCGCGAACCGATCTTCCACCGTGCGGAATTCGGCGTGACACGTGCCGATTTCGCCGCCATGATGGCGGACGAGTTTTGGGAAACCGGCGCCTCCGGCCAGCGCTACAGCAAACAATTCATCCTCGACACGCTGGCTGAACGCCATGCGCAGCCGCATGCGGACCCGTGGCAGACCTCGGATTTCCATTGCCAGCAAATTGCGCCCGACAACTTCCTGCTCACCTATACCCTGAGGCAAGACCAACGCATCACGCGGCGCGCCACCTTGTGGCGTCGCGATGCATGCGGCTGGCTGATCGTCTATCACCAGGGCACGCCGGTGCAAAGCTGATTTGCGCGTTGATGCGGGGTGCTGTCCGACGTGTTTTAGATGGTTTCTCCGACGTCCGCATGGGAGCCGGTCTGACTTCATTTGGCACGGCATGCTTCTAAGATGGGTTTACGCCGGACGCCTTGTCGCGGCGACCACTCACCGAAGGAGAACTACATGAAGAAGCAACTTGTTCTGTTGTTGATGGCCGGCGCCTTGAGCGTTGGCGCGTATGCTCAGACCACTACCGGTGGCGGCGAAGGCGATACCAAGATCGGGGCCGGCGCCAACAATGCCAATGAAGTGCGCGACAACGCCAAAGGCAAATCGCGCGCCACCAAATCGGCAGAGCGCAAGGAAAAACGCGCCATGGATGCAAGCACCAAGACGCCTACCTCCGGCGGCGATGGCGACGACAAGAGCATCCCGGTCAACAGCACCGACATGAAGGGCAACCCTGGCACCAAAGCCAAGTAATTGCCGCAGCGAAGGGAAATGAAATGCGCCTGGTATCCAGGCGCATTTTTTATTGCGGCATGTCTGCTCGCAACTTCAGGCGGCAAACCATTCATTGCCGCGCTGATCGAAAGTTTGCATCGCGGTCTGGGTGAAGATGGCGTGCTCGGCTTGCCAGCCCATGCGCTCGACCGTGATGCGATGCGCTTCCACGCGCAGCACATTGAAGGAATTGGCCTCGCCGCGACTACGGGTTGAGGTTGCGGTGCCGGCTTGCACCACCAGCGCCGAATAACCCGGGATTTCGTAACGTCCGGCGCTGCTGACGGCCGAGCTGGTGTGCACATGGCCGGCCAGCAACACGTCGGCGCCGCACAGCGCAAAGGCACGCATGGCCGGTATTGCCTGGCTGACCAATTGGTGACGTTGCGGCCCTGGCGGCAGGTCGAAGGGGTGGTGCGTGACGATGATCTTGACCACGCTGTCATCGAATACCGCCAGTTGGCGGCGCGCCAGTTCTATCTGGCGGTCGTTGACGCGGCCGTCCTTGATGGTCAGCGAGCGCGCCGTATTGATGCCGATCACGGCGATTTCTTCGTCGATGAATACCGGCTGCAATTGCGGCGTGATGTAGCGGCGGTATTTCGACAGCGGCGTGAAAAAGCGCGCCATCACATTGAACAGCGGTACGTCGTGGTTGCCCGGCACGACGATCTGCGGTTGCGGCAGCGCTTCCAGGAATTGTCGCGCCTCGAGGAATTGCTCGGTGCGCGCGCGTTGCGTGAGGTCGCCCGACACCACGATCAGGTCCGGCGCCAGCGCATGGATATGGGCAATGATGGGGGCGATGACGGCGTCGTCGATGCGGCCGAAATGCAGGTCGGAGAGATGGACGATAGTGCGCATGGCTTAGTCCTTTCCGGTAGTGGTGTTGGCGGCCGGCAGCTCGGGCACGATCACCGTCAGCGATGCCGGCCGGATGCGGTAGCGCAAGGGCGTCTGCATGATGTTGACTTCGCCGTCGGTCGCCACGCGCAGTCGTTTGGCGCGATGGTGGTGGGTTTCGATTTCAATTTCGGTGGTGCTCAGCATGTCGAAATCGCGCGCTTCCTGCAGGCGCCCGAACAAGGCGTGCAGCGCCAGCCGCAGCAGGCCGAGGCGACCGGTGCGATGGCAGACGTAGAGGCTCAGTTTGCCTTCGCAAAGGCTCTGGCGGGTGCCGATGTTGAGGCCGTCCATCAGGTATTCATTGTTGCCGATGAAGACGAAGGGCGTGCGTCTGTGGTGTTCGGCGTCGTCCACGCGCAGACGCACGTCGAGGAAAGGATAGCGCCGCAAGGCTTCCATCGCGGCCCAGCAAAACGCCAGCCACTTGCCGCGCCCGAGCCGGCTTTGCTGTTTTTCGCGGTCGCGCACGATGTCCGGATACAGGCCGAGGCTGGAGTTGTTGATGAACGGTACGCCGTTGACTTCACCGGTGTCGATGGTGAGCGGCCGGCCCTGTGCGATGTTGCGGATCGCATCGTCCAGCAGTAGCGGGATCTGCAAATCCTTGGCGAAATGGTTGAGCGTGCCCAGCGGCAGCACGCCGAAGAGCGACTTGCTGCCGCAGACCACCGAGGCGACCGCATTGACGCTGCCGTCGCCGCCGCCGGCCACCACGATTTCAACGCCGTCGTCGACCGCCGCCTGGGCCGCGCCGATGAGCTCGGCGCCGTCTGCGGCAAGGGTGACACGCGCCTGGATGGCGTAGAGCCGGAAACCGTCGATGACGCGCTGGGCGAGTTCTTGTGCATGGCCGCCGCCGGCATGGGCGTTGATGATGACGGCGATGTGGCGGGACGATTCTGGCGTTGCTGTCATGGGCAAAATGGCTTCGTTAAATCAGTTTGAAGACGTTTTTGCCGATTGGTGCCGCTGGATGGTAAAAATAATCGTTGTCCACAGGGCAAACCAGCCCAGGCCTTCCAGCATGGCAGCCAGCACATCGCTGAAAAAATGCGCGCCCAGGTAAATGCGGCTGAGGCCGGTCAGCAAGGTCAGCAGGATTGCCAGCAGGACAATATAAGGGCGTCGTTGCGCATGCGCCGGCCGGCTCATCAGCCAGGCTGCCAGTACGCTGTAGAACAGCGTCGCGCCGATGGTGTGGCCGCTCGGGAAACTGTAGCTGTGCAACACCAGGATGGGTTGCTCGAACTGCGGCCGCACGCGCTGGAACAGGTATTTGAGCACATAGTTGAACAGCATGCCGCCGGGCACGGAGACGACCAGCGTCAGCAGCCAGGGCCAGGCACGGCGCCGGATCAGCGTGAGCGCCAGCAGGGCGCTCATGGACAATATGCCGATGGTGCCGTGCAGGTGGGTGTAGGCCAGCATCGCCAGCGTCAGGCCAGACCAGGCGCGCACATGAAACCAGTCGGCGAGGCGCTGATCGAGGTCCGGCAAGACGCCGGGATGCAGGGCGTGCACGGCAATCAACGCAAACAGCGCGGCAGTGCTCAGCACGGCGAGAATGCCGGTGGTCAGCGGCAGGCCGAGATGATGATCGCGCGCCAGCCGGGCTTGCAGGAAAGAGGAGGAAGACGAGGGGCGGTCCGCCATGCGCGTGGCGATCCTCAGCAGGCCGGCGTACCGAGCGCGATGGAGCGCAGCGCCGGCAGGTCGAGCAATTCCAGCTCGCGGTGATTGACGTCGACGATACCGTTTTTCTTGAAAGCGGACAGCAGGCGACTCACGCTTTCCACCGCCAGGCCGAGGTAGTTGCCGATTTCTTCACGCGTCATGCGCAACTGGAAGCGTGTCGCCGAATAGCCGCGCGTGACATAGCGCGACGACAGGTTCACCAAAAATGCCGCCAGCTTTTGCTGCGCGCTCATGTTGTTGAGCGCCAGCATGACGCCTTGCTCACGCGAGATTTCCTTGCTCATGATGCGGTGGAACTGGCGCAGCAATATCGGCATCTCCTGGAACAGTTCTTCCAGCGGGCTGAACGGGATTTCGCAGACTTCGCTGTCTTCCAGCGCGACCGCTTCGCACTGATGGCGGCCGGTGCCGATGGCGTCCATGCCGAGCAGCTCGCCGGCCATCTGGAAGCCGGTAATCTGCTGGCTGCCGTTGCTGTTCATCTGGTAAGTCTTGAAGTGGCCGAGACGGATTGCGTACAGGGTATTGAAGACATCGTTCATGCGGTACAGGGTCTGGTCGCGCTTGACGCGGCGACGGCGGCCGATGATCTGGTCGAGGCGCTGCATGTCGGCTTCTTCCAGGCCCATGGGCAGGCACAGCTGATGCATGCTGCAGCCTGCGCAACCGGCCTGAAGCGTCTGCACGGTCAGCGCTGGCGCGGTATTGGTGGAACTGGACATCTTGTGTTGACTCCCTGATTGGCGACTTGCTGGCGTGCCGGTTCACGTTCCTGCGGGCGCAATGGCTTGCTTGTCTTTTTGCTTAATAATTACATAGTTTACTTGATTAGCTTCAGCACTTCGCGGAAAAGCGGATGGCGGCTGTCGCGTAACCATTCGAAGGCCACCATTTCCAGCGTCACCAGCTGCGCGCCGGCTTGCGCCAGGCGGGTGAAGGCGGCATCGCGGTCGGCGATCTTGCGCGAGCCGGTGGCGTCGGTCACGACCCATACGCGATAGCCGTTCTGCAGTAGCGTCATGGCAGTCTGCAGCATGCAGACATGGGCTTCGCAGCCGCTGATGACGACTTCCTTGCAGGCCGACAGAAACGCTGCCGGCAAGCCATCAACGCAGGCGTCGAAATGGGTCTTGGCGAGGGTGCGGTCGCACAGGCGTTTGACGTCGGGATGGTTGGGGCCAAGCTTGTCGGGAGTCTGCTCGGTGGCGATGACCGGCAGGCCGAGCAGACTGGCAATCGTGGCCAGGCGGATGTTTTGCGCCAGCACACTGGTGCCGTCATGGATCGCCGGCATCAGTTTTTCTTGCACATCGATGATCAGCAGGGCCGATTCGTTGGCATTCATCAGCATGGGCGTCCCCCTGGTTGGTAGTGGCAGAAATTGAACGGTTTGTGTCATTGACGACAAATTGCCAGGATTCGACAATTTCCTCTATTCCATCATCGCGCAGAGGAAACGCCGTGGCCTTGCCAAAAACATATCAAGACAAGAATACTTTTTTACCGCAGCCTTATAGCCGAGCAGGGTATCGCAATGCCCGTATCTTGGCTATATGCCAGGGCTTGTTCACCTGCGCCATTTCCATCGACCTGACGCTGACCGCGCTGACCGGCTACCAGCTTGCACCCGACAAGGCCTTGGCGACCTTGCCGTTCGCGCTGATCACGGTGGCCGGCGCGGTGGTGACCTGGTTTGCGGCGTTCCTGATCCAGCGCCTGGGGCGACGCCTGAGCTTCGCGCTGGGCGCGCTGGCGGGCGCCATAGGCGGGGCGATTTCGGTATGGTCGGTGTTCAACGGCCACTTCTGGAGTTTTTGTGCCGGCACCGCGGGCGTGGGGGTATTCCAGGCATTTGCACAGTATTACCGGCTGGCGGCGGCCGATGCGGTCGGGCCCGAGTTCAAGAGCAAGGCGATCTCGACCGTGTTGACCGGCGGCGTGATTGCCGCCGTGCTGGGACCGGCGCTGGCGGCCTGGAGCAAGGACTTGTTCCCGACCGCCTTGTTCGCCGGCGCGTATCTGATGGTGGCTTTGCTGAGCCTGCTGTCGATGCTGGTGCTGTTGGGCTTTTATCGCGATGTCGACAGTGGCGATGCCGCTGCCGATGAGATGGCGACAGCTCAGGCGCCGCCGCGCTCGACGGCAGAAATCGCGCGCCAGCCGGTGTTCCTGGCGGCGCTGGCCAACAACGTGGTGGGCTCGATGGTGATGATGTTCATCATGACGGCGGCGCCGCTGGCCGCCGTGGCCTGCCATCACGGCATCAACGATGGCGCCAGCATCATCCAGTGGCATCTGGTCGGCATGTATGCACCGTCCTTCTTTGCCGGTCGCCTGATCAAGCGTTTCGGCCTCGGCGCCATCGTGTTGAGCGGGGTGGCGCTGAACCTTGCCTGCGCGCTGATCGCGATGGTCTCGACTACCTTGCCGGCCTTCTATGTCGCCTTGTTGTGCCTGGGCATCGGCTGGAACTTCATGTTCGTCGGCGGCACCACCTTGCTGGCGCAGTCCTACCGTCCCAATGAGCGCGCCCGCGCGCAGGGCTTGTCGGAATTTTTGCGCTATGCTGCTACCGCGCTGGCGACGCTGGCCGCAGGTCCGCTGCTGGAGCACTATGGCTGGTCGGCGCTCAACTTTGCCATCTTGCCGCTGCTGCTGGTGTGTGCGGTGGTCAGCGTGCGCTGGATGGCGAGCAATTCGACCCAAGCCGCAGCGACGGCGTGAGCCCCGATTTTTCACTATTTTCACAGGATGCAACAACGCCATGAAGCACGGCCACACCTTGCGCATCGTCTTGCTGGCGTATCCCGGCATGAACCTGATCGACCTCAGCGGCCCGCTGCAAGCCTTCGTGACTGCCAGTCGCAGCGCTGCGTCGGCGGGTGTGAGCCAGCCGCGACCGCTGTACCAGGTGCAGGTATTGTCGTCACAGGGTGGAGCGCTGCTGACCGGCGCCGGCCTGACGGTGATGACAGAATCGCTGGAAGCCTTCGGCGAACAGTCTTTCGATACGCTGATGGCGCCGGGCGGCAGCGTCGGCGAGGTGTTTCATGCCGATCCTGCGCTGGTGGCGTGGATAGGCCGGCATGCGGCCGCTGCCCGTCGCGTCTGTTCGGTCTGCACCGGTGCGTTCTTACTGGCCGCCGCCGGGCTGCTTGACGGCAAGCGCGCGACCACGCACTGGGACTGGGCCTTGCGCTTGCAGCAGCAATATCCGCAGATCAAGGTCGATCCCGAACCGATCTTCATCCGGGACGGCAAGCTCTGGACTTCGGCCGGCGTCACCGCCGGTATCGACCTGGCGCTGGCGCTGATCGAACAAGACTACGGCCACAAAGTGGCGATTGCTACGGCGCGGCAACTGGTGATGTTCATCAAGCGGCCCGGCGGGCAGTCGCAATTCAGCGTGCCGCTGGTGTCGCAGTCATCCGAAAACGCACGCTTTGCCGAGCTGCACGCCTGGATCGCGTCCAACCTCAACAACGATCTGCGTGTGGAAAATCTGGCCAGCCGCGTCAACATGAGCCCGCGCACCTTCGCCCGCACCTATGTGGCCGAGCAAGGACGCACACCCGCCAAGACCGTGGAAGCGATGCGCCTGGAGGCGGCCTGCCGGGCGCTGGAAGAAACCGATCTGCCGCTCAAAAGCATCGCAACGGAGACCGGCCACGGTGAAGAGCAGAACCTGCGCCGCGTGTTCCAGCGCCAGCTGGGCGTAAGCCCGGCGCAGTATCGCAGCCGGTTTTCAGCGCATTGACCCGTCGCTGGCCGACGGTCATTCCTGAAGTGAGATGGCGACAAAGCCGCTTCTGCGTACCGAATCGGGATAGGGTTGAGCGCTCCTGATGGCGTTCAGCACATCAGTGTCGTAAGAAGAAAACCCGGAGCTTGCGATCAGACGCACAGTCTTGAGAGAGCCGTCGTCATTCAAATCGATGAAGTATTTCGCGATCGGATTTTTCCCCGATAGCAAGAGATGCGCAGAGTAGTTCAGGTGCTTGTAAATATGGCGTCGAATATCGCTATCGATCAGTCTCAGGCGATCAGTTTGCGGTGGCACCGAAGCTTGTTCGATAGACTCGGCGTTGGCAGGAAAGGCCGAAGGCAGCGAAGATGGGCGTAGCGCATTCAACGCAGAAGACAAAGAACCGGGCGAAGACAGATCGATTAAATTGGCGTTGGCGGGAACGATCAAAGGCAGTGAGGACGGGCGGGACGCATCCAGTGCAGAAGACGCGGAAACGGGCACAGACGGATAGGGTGAGGTAGACCGGGAAGGCGAATAGGATTCAAAGGACGAAGACGGCGAGGTGATCGATGGCGTTACCTGGTAATTCGGTGGGGACGACAAACTGCCCAGACCGAACAGAAATCTGAGGGCGATCAATGCGAAGACGATATAGCCAAAACCTCGCCAGTTGCCAAAGGTTTTCTGCGTTTGTGTTGATGGTTTGACCATGCCAGGCTGTCGGTTAAAACGTCGTGTCCATGCACCGATCTTGCTCTCGGCCGCCTGCCACTGCTGCAAATTCCCGAGATCGGTGATGATGGCAAGCCATACGGGATACCGGTGCGCCAAGGCGGCGAGTACCGGAACGGATTTCAACAGATATACGTCGGAGGGGAGCGTGGCATTGGTCAAGCGGGCTATCAGTTCTTTTTGTTCGAGATAGGTCGGAATAGGTTGTTGCCGGAACATCGCATATTCATCAATCGCACGGTTAATGCGTTGTCCGGAAAATCCGAATTGGTTCAGGCGTCGGGCATCTTCATTCCAGTTGAAAAATTCCATCGCGGCCAGGAACAAGGCCTCGTTTCCTGGCTGCCATCCATCCGCCAGGAATTGAACGAGATTTCGCTCGAAGGCGTGGCGCGTGGCCAGACTATCCATGCAGGGATCCTGCATGGATGTTTGCAACTTTTGTACCCATGGGCCGGTTTGCACAAATCCTTGTGAAACCAGCCATCGGGTGCTCTGCATGAATCGGGTAAAGACGCCCTGTGCATCCGATTCAGACCTCTCGACGGGATGCCGCATGTCGGACGACAAGGATGGCTGTTCGGATTGGCCGGTTTCCACGGAGAGGAGTTCAGCAGCGACGACATGAGTCTGTTGTGTTTTCCCGGCCGTGTCGTTGCGCAGATACGCTGCCCATTGCAAAGCCGCATCATATGCTTCGCGCAGTTGCTGAAAACCGGTGGGGTCGGCTTCCTGATCAATCAGTTTGAGTTGTCGCGCATAAGCCCGGCGAATGGCGCGTTCGTCGGCGTCGGCGTCCAGGGACAATATCTGGAAGAAGAAGGGGGCTTGGGTGTTCACGGAGTTTTCTTCGTTGTTTTTTGCAATTCTGAATACCGAGGCTCCGGCATCCGATATGCTGGCCGGATGTCCGTCAAGGCTGATCCCGGAAGCGATAGGTCAGCGTAAATTGCCGCGGCACGTAGTAAGGATAAGGCTGTGCATCACGGATCGCAGTCACCACTGCCGTGTTGAAATCGTCCAGGCCGGACGAGCGCACGACGCGCACGCCGATCACCGTGCCGTCCTGGAAAAGATCGACTTCACAGACCACGGTCGGGTTTCCGGCGATTTCGTCTTCGGGCGCATAGTGCAGATGGGCCTTGATGTTGATCCCGAGTTCCTTTTCCTTCAGCTCCGGCGGCGTCACAGCGCTGGGGACGGGAATCGGTTCCTTGTAAGGGACGATCTTGACGGGCGCCATCGCGGAATACATGGCTGACATGACCTTGAAGAAACAGATGACGGCAAATATCAGGGTAATGACAGGCCATCCGCTGAAACTGCTTTTGGCTTGGATGGGCGACACCTGAAGAGCTGCCGGGTCCTTGCGCGCGGGCGGCGTAGGGCGCATCCATGGCGGCAGGTCCAGCTCTGCGCGCTGCCAATGTGGCAGCGCGGCGACATCGGTAACGAGCGCCATCCAACTGGGAAATCGTGTCGCTAGCAAAGTGGCGGTTTCGGTCAGCGAGGCTAGTTCCCGTTGGGATGGAAGCGCCGGATTGCGCAGGCGGGCAATGCTTTTGTTTTGTTCCCTGATCACCGGCGCCGGTTGTTGCAGGAAGGTCGCGTATTCATTGATTGCCTGGTTAAGCCGGAAGCCGGCATGCCCGATCCTGAGCAGGCGGCGTTGGTCGTCGCCCCAATTGAAGATCTTCACCGCCGCGACAAATAGCCCATCGTGCCCCTGCCGCCAGCCGTCGGACAGCATGGAAGCTATATGCTGTTCAAACAGATTGCGTGCCGCAATGCTGTCAAGGCGGGGATCGGCCAAGGTCCGGTGCAGCAGTTCCGGCCATTGTTCGTCGTCGGCAGCGTCGCCGAGCTCGGCCAGCGACCGGAGTGCCTCGTTGAACTCATTCATGAGGGCATCCCCCTCGTTGAGTGTTTCGGCTGCGGCGGTATGGACGCCTGCCGCTTGCGCGGAATCAGCGTTTGCGATTACCGGGGATTCAGGCAATGGAGGTTCAGGCTTTTCGTTCAGGCGCGGCTGGTCCGCTTGTATTTCCTCGCGAAAGTAGCTGGCCCAGCTCAATGCCGCCTCATAAGCTTCCCGCAGCGCTTGAAAACCGTGAGCGTCGGTGTCCTGATCAATGCGTTTGAGCTCGCGGGCGTAGGCCCGGCGAATGCTGCGCTCGTCAGCATCAGGGCCGAGTGCGAGGCGTTGCAGACAGACGGGTACGTTGGTCATCCCGGCAATTCCTTTGTTGTTTTTGGTGTTGAAATTACAGCGGATCGGTTATCGGGACCGTCAGACTCTGTTGCTCAAATTCATTCAACAAGTCTGCAAAATTGCGCGCATTGGTGGCAATTGTCCGTGGATCCTGTGCCTCAAGGATTTTTTCGAACATGGATATCTGGTTCCCCAACCATTCGCGCTGGTTGCCGCGCAATTGCTGATACATGCGTTCGCCGCGCGCGAGCAGGGTGCGATTTTCGAGGCGATCGCGCGGATGAATTTTCAAGACAGACAAGGCGTCGAAGCGACGCTTGATTTCTTCTTCCGACAGTAGCCCCGGATTGCCCTCGATAACGAGACTGTGGACCTTCTGGGTCTTCAGGACGGTAGCTTCGACCTGAAGCAGACCGTTGACGTCATAGGTAAAGCGGACATCGACCCCGGCTTCCAACTGAGGGCCTGCCGGCAGGCGGACCTGTAAATTACCGAGCAGGATGTTGTCCCTTGCCATGCGGGCTTCGCCCTGGAACACATTCAGGTCCAGCACTTCCTGACCGTCCTTGAGCGGAAAATAGCGTTTCACGCGACTGATCGGCACCGGTGAATTGCGTTCGATGACCGGGTCGAAATGACCAGAGGAGAACGAGCCGTCTCCCAGTTGGCGAGAGACGTCGATGCCCATGGAATAAGGCGAGACATCGGTCATCACCACTTCGTCGAGCGCCGCGTCCTTCATTTTCAGTCCGGCCTGTACGGCGGCGCCCAGCGCTACCACTTCATCCGGGTTGATGTCGACCGCAGGAAAACGTCCGAACATGCGGGCAACCAGCCGTCGCACCACCGGCATGCGCGTGGCGCCGCCTGCCAGTACGATGCTGTCGAGTTCTGCGATTTGCAGGTTCGCGTCGCGCAGTGCGCGTTCGACCGGGTCGCGCAGGCGCATCAGCAAGGGCGCGCAGATGCGTTCCAGCACCGCTTCGTCTAGCTCCATTTCATAGTTCTGGCCGTCGTGCTCAACGCGAACGGTGGTATGCGGCGATTCGCTGAGGATGCGCTTGGCGGTTTCGATGCGCGCCGTCAGCTTTTGCATGAAATGCGCATCCTTCTTGAGCGAGGTCGGCAGCTTGCTTTGTTCGAAGAATTTTTCTGCCAGGAGCGCAACAAAGTCTTCGCCTCCCAGGAAATTGTCGCCGGCCGAGGCGCGTACTTCCATGACGCCTTCGAACAAGTCCAGCACCGAGACGTCAAAAGTGCCGCCGCCCAGATCGAAGACGAGAAATTTGCTTTCGCTGCCGCGCAGGTGGATGCCGTACGCCAGCGCTGCCGCAGTCGGTTCGTTGAGCAGCCGGTCTACGCGCAGCCCCGCCAGTTGTCCCGCCGCCTTGGTGGCTTTGCGCTGGGTATCGGAGAAATAGGCGGGAACGGTGATGATGGCTTCTGTGACGGGGTGACCTAGTACTGCCTCGGCATCCTCTTTCAATGCGCGCAGCACCAGGGCCGACAGTTCTTCGGCACGAAACTCGCGCTTGCCCAGGCGGACGGTTTTGTCGCTGCCCATAAAACGTTTGAATATCGCCGCTGTGCGATCAGGATGCGATTGCAGGCGTTCGCGGGCGGCGCGTCCGACCAGAATAGTGCCATCGTCGTCCAGGCTGACACAAGAGGGAGTCAGGACTTCGCCGAGACTGTTTGGAATCAGACGAGGGCTGCCAGCTTCCCATACTGCGACCAGACTGTTGGTCGTCCCCAGATCGATTCCAATTATCATTTTTCCCCCGAAAAGCCGACAATGCTATCAGAGGGCGCGTGACAAAACGAGGGGGGTGGCACATACCTTTGAGTATGAAAAACGGCCGAAAATCCTTATTCCAGCACGCTGATCCCATCCAGCGTCTTCAACGCGGCCAATGCATCCAGCCACCATGACAACGCCGGTCCGGCGCGATAGTCGGGCCGGTAGACGCACTGGATCGGCAACGCCATGCCTTCCGGCGCATGCTGCGAAGTCAGCACCCGCACCAGCTTGCCGGATTGCAAGTCATCCTTGACCACGTGCTGCGGCATATAACCCCAGCCCATGCCGGCGCGCAGCAGCGCGTGCTTGGTGCCGAGGTCGCTCATGCGCCACGACAGGCGCGAGTGCACCGAGAAATCCTGGCGCGCCGTGAGTTCGCTGCGGTCGCTCAGCACCAACTGGGTTTGCTGCGCCAGCAACTTGTCCGGAATCCGCCCCTTGACCGCCGCCAGCGGATGCTGGGGAGCGACCACGCCGACCACCATCACGCTGGGTAGCGTCACCCGCAGCAGGTTGGGCGGCGTGGTCGGCAGCGTACCGAGGATGCCCAGCATGGAGCGGCCGTCGATAACGCGCTCCGCCACCGCGCCCAGCGCTTCAATCTCCAGTCGCACCGTGACCGCCGGGAATACATCGCGGAAGCGGCGCAGCAGCTCCACCAGGCAATCGGTCGGGAAAAACACATCCACCGCCAGCGCCATTTCTAGTTCCTGGCCTTGTGAAAACGCATTGGCGCGCACTTGCAGCGAATCGACCTGGTCCAGCACCTGGCGCGCGTCGCGCAACAAGGCGACGCCGGCGTCGGTGAGTTGCGGGCGATAGCCGCTGCGGTCGAACAGGGCCACATTGAGCTGGCTTTCCAGCGTGCCGATGGCGTAGCTCACAGCCGATTGGGCCCGCGCCAGCAGGCGCGAAGCGGCCAGGAAGCTGCCGCTGTCGGCGACCTGGACGAAGACTCGCAACTGGTCCAGCGAAAAGCGTTCTATGTTCATGATGGCAACACTATCTATTAATTAGATATTGATTATAGAAAAATAATCAATTTCTTGTTGCTGCTATTCGCATTATTCTGACTCTGCTTTCTGATTCACCAGGTTTCAGCGCTTTTTATGCATTACCAACCAAACACTTGCGTCTTTATTTAAAACAATTTTTAAGGAGTTTCATCATGACCATTTCCAAATCGACTTACACACTGGGCCGTATCCTGCTGGCGTCGCTGTTTGTGGTGTCCGGCATCTTCAAGATCATCGGTTTTTCCGGCACCGTCGGCTACATGGGCAGCCTCGGCTTGCCGGTGCCGACACTGGCCGTCATCGTCACCATCTTCGTCGAAGTCGGCGCTGGTCTGGCGCTCATGAGCGGTAGCCGCCTGGCTCGCCCGGCCGCCTTGCTGATCGCCATCTTCACCGTTGGCGCCACCTTGGCTGCACACCGCTTCTGGGCAGTTGACCCAGCCGCCATGCAAGGCCAACTGACCAATTTCCTGAAAAATCTGTCGATCATCGGTGGCCTGCTGATTTTCTGGTCGGTCAAGCCAGCCGAGTAAGGCAGTTGCACGCAGTCGAAGTTGAATATGCAGCAAATGCATCAATCTGCATCAGGTAACGAACCACCAGGCCACGGCAGCCGACCCCGGCTGCCGCACCCCCACAGGAGAAACACCATGAGCACCACTTTTACCCGCCAGCTGGAACGGCTGGTCAACGGCATCCCGACCCAGGATGGCGCCGGTGTCAGCCTCACCCGCGTGCTGACCCATGATTTGCAACGCCGGCTGGATCCTTTCCTGATGTTGGACGCTTTTCATTCGGACCAGCCGGACGACTACCTGGCCGGTTTTCCCGACCATCCGCATCGCGGCTTTGAAACTGTGACTTACATGCTGCAAGGGCGCATGCGCCACCGCGACAATGCCGGCAACGAAGGCTTGCTGGAACCGGGCGGCATGCAATGGATGACCGCCGGTCGCGGCCTGGTGCATTCGGAATTGCCGGAGCAGGAAGACGGCCTCATGAGCGGCTTCCAGTTGTGGGTGAACCTGGCCGGCCGCGACAAGATGACGACGCCCGGCTATCGCGATATTCCGTCGGCGGCAATTCCAGAAGTGTCGCCGCAAGAGGGCGTGCAGGTGCGCGTGCTGGCCGGCGAGGCCTTCGGCACCAAGGGCGCGGTAGAACGTCCGACCACGGCGCCGCTGTATCTCGACCTGCACCTGCAGGCCGACAAACAGATAGCCTTGCCGATTCCGGCGACGCATAATGCCTTCCTGTATGTGTACGAGGGCGAGTTGCAGATCGGTCCGGATCACCGTGTTGCCGCCGCCGGCCGCATGGCGATCCTGAGCAATACGCCGGACGCCGAGGGTGTCGAGATTCATGCCAGCAAAGACAGCCGTTTTCTGCTGATTTCCGGCCAGCCGCTCAATGAGCCGATTGCGCAGTGGGGACCGTTTGTGATGAATACACGTGAAGAAGTCGAGCAGGCGATTGACGATTTCCGCGCCGGACGTTTTTAATTTATAAGAGGACCGCCATGAGCAGCATTCGTCATCTGATCCACGGCCTGGTACGCGACATCGGCTTTCCGGTGCGCCGCCTGTTGCCTGCCGCTGCCGCCCGCACCGTCGGCCCCTTCGTGTTTTTCGATCACATGGGGCCGGTGGAATTCGACAGCGGCACCACCGAAGGCGACGTGCGGCCGCATCCACATATCGGCCTGGCGACGGTGACCTATCTGTTTTCCGGTGCGATGATGCATCGCGACAGCCTCGGCGTGGTGCAGCGGATCACGCCGGGCGCCGTCAACTGGATGGCGGCCGGGCGCGGCATCGTGCATTCCGAGCGCGTGCCGGACGATATCCGTAACGACAAGGTGCCGGTGCATGGCTTGCAGATGTGGGTGGCGCTGCCCAAGGAACAAGAGCAGGGCGAGGCCAGCTTCCATCACTATCCGGAAGAGCAGATGCCGCGCATCGACGTGGGCGACGCCAGCCTGCATCTGCTGGCCGGCCAAGCCTATGGCCATGAGTCGCGGGTCAAGACCTCGAGTCCGACGCTGTACCTGTCGGGGCGCATCAAGGCCGGCGCCACGCTGAACCTGCCGGCCGACTACAGCGAGCGCGCCGTCTATGTGGTGACCGGCGCCGCCGCGCTCGACGGCGAAGCGCTGGACGCCGGCGTGCTGGCGATCCTGGAGTCGGGCGGTGAAGTGAAGCTGACGGCGCACAGCGATACGCTGTTCATGTTGCTCGGCGGCGAGCCTATCGACGGCCCGCGCTTTGTCTGGTGGAATTTTGTCGCCAGCAGCAAGGAAATGATCGACAGCGCCAAACTGTCCTGGCGCGCCCAGGATCGCTCGGTGTTTCCGGCCATCCCGGGTGAGGTCGAATGGATCCCGCTGCCGGAAAAATAAGCTGCATGCATGAAAAAGGGCCTGAAACATCAGGCCCTTTTTTGTTGCGTGCGGCACTATCCCTCAAGTCTGGGTACCGCGGATGATCCACACCGGGAGAGGGCATTGATGCATGACTTTTTCGGCGACGCTGCCCAGCATCATCTGGCGGAAGCCCTTCTGGCCGTGCGAACCGATCACCACCAGCTCGGCCTTGCTTTCCTTGGCGGCGTGCAGGATGGTGCCGGAAATATCGCCCGGCGCCACCGGGTTTTCCACGATACGTGTGAGGCCGGGAAGGCCGGCGGCCTCAATACGCTTTTTGGCGTCTTCGAGGATGTTTTTGCCGGCGTTGACGAAGGCTTCGTGCAAGCCGGCCGGCGGCTGGTAACCGGTGTCGTAGAGGATGTAGCTGTTGTCGACGACGTGTACGACTTCGATCTTGCTGCCCAGCGTCTTGGCCAGGCGGATCGCTTCGTCGAGCGCCTGGTTGGCAGTATGGCTGCCATCGACCGGGACAAGGATTTTTGCGTACATGCAGGCCTCTCGGGCTAAATCTACGGTGACGGGATCAGATCATGCCCAGGATGCGGCCCAGTTCGGCGACGTAAGGGCTGTCCTTGAGGATCGCGCCTTCCACCGAATCCATCAGCTCCATGGCCGAGTTGCGGGTCTTGCCGATATGCTCGCGCAAGACGCCGGCGCTTACTTCGTGGGTTTCCAGATGGCTTTTCAGGGCAGCGAAGTCGCTCTTGAGCGTCCTCGCCTGGAGGTTGTCGACGGGAATGTTTTGCAGCTCCTGTTCCAGTTCGGAAAGGATTTGCTTCAGTCGTACATGGTGTGCGTCGTCTTGACGCAGGACGGGATCGGACATGCAGGCTCCAGCGGTTGTTGATACTGTTGTTAATGATGTCACCGCACCATCATAAGAGATGTAGCGATCTTGTGCAGGGAATCGGTGCGCGCATTTGTTACACTGCGCCATGCAATCGATTTACTTCAGCAATTCAACCTATCACGAAAGTAGCAGCATGAGCGACCACCCCCTTATCAGCTGGACCGAAGCAGGGGAAATTCGTTCCGCCCGCTGGCGTTCCGAAGCCGGCAATCCCGCGCCCAAAACCGTCACGGTGGCGGATGATCGCATGCCGGCCGATGTCGCCTACAAACTGGTGTGCGAAGGCACCGGCCTGTTGTGGCGCGGCGATTACCAGAATGCGCGCCAGTTGCTGCAAGCGTTGGCCCGCCGCATCGACAAGAAGTCGGAGCGCAAGAGCGGCAAGGCCGCCGATAAAGCCGCCGCCGACAAGGCCGCGGGTAAAACCAGCAAACCGGTCGCTGCTGCGGCGGTCACCATCACGCAAGCTTTCCATCAGCATCGCCAGGCGCAAGCGCAACGCGCGCGCATCCTCGGCATGCTGCTGCTGCCGCTGGAAGCCGATTACAGCATTCCCTTGCGCCGTGGTGCGGATGTCGCGCAAGCGTGTCTGGAAGTCTACGGCCCGGCCCAGGAAGCGAGCGTGGTGTCGATGCGCGAAGTACTCGGCCTGATCGGCGCGCATGAATGGCGCAAGAAGGGCGTGCCCATCCCGGCCCTGAGCGGCAGCATCCATCCTTACTACGGCGTGTTCTCGCCGGTGCGCGGCGAATACATCGACCTGATCGCGCAAGCGGTCTTGCCGACCACCGACTTGGCCTTCGACATCGGCACCGGCACCGGCGTACTGGCGGCGTTGCTGGCCAGGCGTGGCGTCAAGCGCATCGTCGCCACTGACCAGAGCGAACGCGCACTCGACTGCGCCGCCGACAACCTGAAACGCCTGGGTGTGAACAAGCAGGTCGAATTGAAGATGGTGGATTTGTTTCCGGAGGGGCGCGCGCCGCTGGTGGTGTGCAACCCGCCGTGGGTGCCGGCCAAGCCGAGCTCGGCGATCGAGGCCGCGGTCTACGATCCCGACAGCCGCATGTTGCGCGGTTTCATCGAAGGCCTGTCGGACCATCTGACGCCGGGCGGCGAAGGCTGGCTGATCATGTCCGACTTTGCCGAACACCTGGGTTTGCGTGCGCGCGGCGAAGTGCAGGCGATGATCGACAAGGCGGGTTTGCAAGTGGTCGGCAAGACCGACATCAAGCCGCGTCATCCACGCTCCAGCGATGCCGAAGATCCCTTGTCGGCGGCGCGCATGAAAGAAGTCACCAGCTTGTGGAAGCTGAAGGTAAGGATCAAGTAAGACCATCGGGAATGCGCGCCGGCCGGCGTGTTTTCCGCGCTGGTCAACAGGCTGTGGTTTATCCAAAAGGCAGATGTATGAAATCATTTCTTTCGTCCTGCGGCGCAGCCGCCTTGCTGGCCACGCTGTGGCTCAACCCGGCGGCGGCCCAACTGATCGAACGCCATCCTTTCGGCTATCCGCCGCCGGCGCCGGACAAGCCGCTGGTCACCACCAGCGCCAACACCTGCAAATGCGAAGTCGCCGACACCAGCGGCAGCGCCTGCATGATTTACCTGCGCACCAATGCCGCCGACTGGCTGGCCCAGAACGCGCCGCAGACGCGCCTGCGTTCTTCCAACGACGGCCGCTACTACGATACGCCGTTTGCGCTGGCCGCCAGCGCCTGCGCCGGACGCAAGGTCAATGCCTCGACCATCAAGGTGCATTGGCTGGACAAGAAGAACGCCATCCTGGAGTGGAAGTAGCATCTGCAGCAAACACGCCACGCATTCATCCAGATCAAGAAATCATCCCAACACTGAGGCCATACCCATGTCCGCTCCCGCCACCCTGATCTCCGCTTTCGCGCCCACCGGCAAGCTGCGCGCCGCCATCAACCTGGGCAATCCCATCCTCGCCGGCAAAGATGCTGCCGGCGCGGCCACCGGCGTGTCGGTCGACCTGGCGCGGCAATTTGCTGCGCGCCTGGGCGTGGATCTGGAACTGGTGGTGGTCGATGCCGCCGGCAAATCGGTCGATGCGGTGGTGGCCGAGCAAGCCGATATCGGCTTCTTCGCGATCGATCCCAAGCGCGGCGCGCAGATTGCCTTTACGCCGCCGTATGTACTGATCGAGGGTTTTTATCTGGTGCGGCAGGATGCTCCGATCACCCACAACGTGCAAGTCGATGTCGCCGGCATCCGGGTCGTGGTGGGCGCCGGCAGCGCCTACGACTTGTACCTGACGCGCGAATTGAAGCAGGCTGACATCGTGCGTGCAGCAACATCGCCGGCAGTAGTCGACACCTTCATCGACACACAGGCCGAAGTCGCCGCCGGCGTGAAGCAGCAGTTGCAGGCCGATGCGCTGCGCATCAGCGGCTTGCGCTTGCTCGATGAACGTTTCATGGTGATCCGCCAGGCCATGGGCGTGCCCAAGAGCCGTGGCGAACAGGCCGCCCAGTATCTCGCGCAATTCGTCGAAGACATGAAGGCCGACGGCTTCGTCGCGCAGGCGCTGCAACGACATGGAATACAAGGCGCCGCGGTGGCGCCGGCCGAAGCCGTCGCCTGACGGTCCCCGGCCGAGGCGGAGCCACCTCCGGCAAGCGCCTCAACTGAGCAGCAAGATCTCAATCTGGTGATCGCGTCCGTCATCGACCAGCGTTGCCGCCAGGCCGTCGACGGCGCGGCCGTCCAGCGTGAGCGAGTAGCCGCCCTGAGGCCGGACCGTCCCCGGCGTCTGCCTGATCGTGATGTGATAAGGGCTGGCGCCATAGCGGTAAGTGATGGCGTAGCGATCCCACTCGGGTGGAACGCAGGCGGCGATCGTCAACTGATCGCCCTCAATGTGCAAGCCCAGCAGCGACTCTACCAGCAGGCGATACATCCAGCCGGCCGATCCCGTATACCAGGTCCAGCCGCCACGGCCGGTATGCGGTGCGACTGCATACACGTCCGCCGCCACCACATACGGCTCGACCTTGTAGACTGCAATCTCTTTGGCGTTGCGGGCGTGGTTGATGGGGTTGATCATGCGCATCAAGTCCCAGGCCGACCGGTGATCGCCCATGCGTGCGAACGCCATGATGGCCCAGATCGCTGCGTGCGTGTATTGACCGCCGTTTTCGCGCACGCCCGGCACATAGCCGCGGATGTAGCCGGGGTTCTGGTCGGAGCGGTCGAACGGCGGGTCGAGCAGTTGTATCAGCTGGTCGTCGTCGCGCACCAGCCGTTGCCGTACCGATTGCATCGCCTGTTGCACGCGTTGCGGATCGCCGGCGCCGGACAGCACCGCCCAGCTTTGCGAAATCGAATCGATCTGGCATTCGACGTTGGCAGCTGAGCCGAGTGCGCTGCCGTCATCGAAATAGGCGCGCAGATACCAGTTGCCGTCCCAGCCGTTTTTCTCGATGTGTTGCTGCAGCGTTTGCGCCTGGTCGCGACAGCTCTGCGCAAACTCCTGGTCGTGTTGAAGGACTGCGACTTCTGAAAAACGCATCATGACTTCATAAAAGAAGAAACTGAGCCAGACGCTTTCGCCCTTGCCGTGTTCGCCGACCTTGTCCATGCCGTCGTTCCAGTCGCAGGAACCGATCAGCGAGAGTCCATGGGCGCCGAATTGCAAGCCGTGGCGAATCGCGCGCACGCAATGCTGGTAGAGCGTGGCGTGCTCAGTGGAGCGCTGCGGCAGGTCGTAATAGGAATCTTCGTCCATGCCGACCGGGCGACCTTCGAGGAAAGGCGCAGTTTCACTCAGCACCGCGAGGTCGCCGGTGCTGACGATATAGCGATGCACCGCCAGCGGCAGCCACAGGTAATCGTCCGAGCAATGCGTGCGCACGCCGCGGTCGGTAGGCGGATGCCACCAGTGTTGTACGTCGCCTTCGACGAACTGGTGCGCGGCGCACAGCAACAGGTGACTGCGCACCAGCGCCGGTTCGCTGTGCACCAGCGCCATCGCGTCCTGCAATTGATCGCGGAAGCCGAAGGCGCCGCCCGACTGGTAATAACCGCTGCGCGCCCACATGCGGCAGGCCAGCGTCTGATACAGCAGCCAGCCATTGGCCAGTACGTCCAGCGCCGGTTCCGGCGTGGCGACCTGGATCGTGCCCAAGCTGTGTCGCCAGTAATTCCTGACCGCCTGCAAGGCTTCGCGCGCAGCCACGGCGCCGCGATGGCGCAGGATCAGCGCGCTGGCATCGTCGTGACGGGTGTCGCAGAGTCCCAGCAGGAACACCAGTTCGCGCTCTTGCCCGGGGGCCAGGTCCAATACGGTCTGCAATGCGGCGCAGGGATCGAGGCCGGCGCCGACCTTGCCGGACAGGCGTTGTCGCTCCAGCGCGATCGGATTTTGCAGCGAGCGGTTGCGGCCGATGAATTCGGTGCGGTCGCTGCTGAGGGTTTTGCTGGTCGCGTCGAGGTCGAAGAAAGCCACGCGTTGCGGGAACTCGGTGTTGTAATGGTTGCTGGCAAACAGCGCGCCGGTGGCAGCGTCGATTTCGCTGTTCACATGCATCGCGGTCTTGGCGCGCAAGTCGCCCAGCACCCATTCGACATAGCCGGTGGCCGACAACTGGCGCAGCCGTTCCGAGTCATTGCGCACGCGCAGCACCATGTATTTCACCGGGGCGTTGAGCGCCACGAACATGGTCAGCTCGGAAAAAATGCCGGCCTCGTGGTGCTCGAACACGCTGTAACCGAAGCCGTGTCGCGTCAGGTAGTCGCCGCTGCCGCGCCGCGGCAACGGTGTCGGCGACCAACTGGCGCCGCTGTGTTCATCACGCAGGTAAAAAGCTTCGCCGCCGCCATCGCTGACCGGGTCGTTGGCCCAGGGCGTAAGGCGGAATTCATGGGCGTTCTCGGCCCAGCTATAGGCTTGTCCGCTTTCCGACACGACGCTGCCGAAGTAGGCATTGGCGATGACATTGCTCCACGGCGCCGGCGTATAGCGGGCCTCGCCGGTGATGATCTGATATTCACGGCCGTCGGCGCTGAAGCCGCCCATGCCGTTGCCCAGCAAAGGCGCCGGCGGCATGGCTGGCGGCGTCGCCGCCTCGCTGTTGGCGGCATAGCCGGACTTGAGGGCCAACAAGGGGATTTTGACTTCCGGCACTTCGCGGCGGCCGACCTGTTCGGCCAGGGTGCCGCTGCTGTCGCTCAGGATCACGCGCGCCACCGATTGGAACAGGATGCGGTCTTCGTCCGAAATCTGATCCAGCAAACGCACGAAGATGCCGCCCGGACGGTCGATGGTGTGCGCACCGGTGACCGAGGAAATCAGGTTTAGGATCTGCTCTTGCAATACCTGGCGGTAGCCGGCGTGGTCTTCGTTCCAGATCACCAGGTCCACCGCCAGTCCCTTGGAGCGCCAGTAGGCATGCGCCTGCACCAGTTGGCGCACCAGGTCGATATTGGCCATCTCGCGTATCTGCAGCAGCACGATGGGCAGGTCGCCCGAGATGGCATAACTCCACAGCGCCGACTGGCCGCGCCGGTTGCGCGCCAGGATGCTGGCGTCGGCGCGCAGCAGCGGATTGGCGTAGATCACCGAATTGGCCAGGCGGCCGTACAACTGGGCATCGGCTTCGCTGGCATTGAGCTGGCGCAGCACGACCTGGTTGTGGGTCCATGCCAGTTCCATGACGCGGTCGGCCAGGTGGCGATCCTGGTATTTGCCGATCAGTTCTTCGCAGGTGTCGCGGCTGGCTGCGGCGCCGGTCACCATGTCGATGGTGATCGATTGTTCGGCTTCCAGCGTGATGCGGCGGCGGATCGCCACGATCGGGTCCAGCACCGAGCCGGCGCTGCCCGACAAGGGGCCGTTGCGCTGCATCGCGCGCGGCGTGGCGGGCGTGTTGCCGCGACCGAGGAATTGCATGCGGTCGGTTTCGTAGGACGCCGGATAGGCTTCGACGTCGGCGCCGGCGCCATGGATGGCCATCAAATGGAACATCCACGGCACGCTTTCATCGATGGAGCGCGGTCGGCGCGTGCACAGGATGGCGCCGCGCCGGACGTCGATTTCGGTTTGCACGAACAGATTGCTGAAGGCCGGATGCACGGCGTCGCCTGCCGCCGGCGCCAATACCACTTCGGCGTAACTGGTGATCTCCAGCGTGCGCGCGGTGCGCGAGCGGTTGGTGATCTTGGTGCGGCGCAGTTCGATATCGTCTTCGGGCGAGACCACGATTTCGGTGTGCATGTCGATGTCGCGGTCGCTGCGGCGGAATTCGGCGCGGCCCTCGGAAAAAATCACTTCGTAATGCGTAGGCGGAGTCAGGCTGGGCTGGTAGGCGGTCGACCAGAATTCGCCATCCTTGACGTCGCTCACATAGCAGAAGCTGCCCCAATGGTCGCGCGTGGTGTCTTCGCGCCAGCGTGTGAGGGCCAGGTCGTTCCAGCGGCTGTAGCTGCCGCCGGCATTGGTGATCATGACGTGATAGCGACCGTTGGACAGCAGTTGCACTTCCGGCGTGCGCGGGTCGGGACGACGCACCACACGGATTTGCTGGTCCTGCTCGCCGGCGACAATGCGCACGTCGGCCAGTTCGGAGGCATTCGAGTAGTGCGCGCCGGCCTTGGGGACGCGCTCGTGCAGCAGCGACATGGTGGCCTGGAACAGCGGATAGGATTCGAAGCGGCGCTGCATCGGCCGGTCCAGCAGCAGATAGGCCAGCGACAGGAAGCCCATGCCCTGGTGATGCGCCATGAACGAGCGGATCACCGCATTGCTCTGGCCGCGCGGCAAGCGCGAGGGGGTGTAGTCGATTGCTTCATACAGACCGAAGTTGCCTTCAAAGCCTGCCGCGCTCATCTCTTGCAAATTGCTGCAAGCCTGTTCGGGCGCAACCATCAAGGCCATCATCGAGGCATACGGCGCAATCACCAGATCGTCGCCGAGGCCGCGCTTGAAGCCGAGGCCGGGCACGCCGAAGGTGCGGTATTGGTAGTTCAGGCTGGCGTCGAAGCTGTGGTAGCCGGATTCCGACATGCCCCAGTACACGCCGCGCTGCACGCCGTAACTGATTTGCCGTTCCACCACGGAACGGTAAGTTTGGTCGAGCAGGGTGCCGGCAAAGGTCGGCATGACCAGCAGCGGCATCAGGTATTCGAACATCGAACCGCTCCACGACAGCAGGATGGGTTCACCGCCGGCCAGGGTGAGCTGGCGGCCCAGCGCAAACCAGCTGTCTTGCGGCAGTTGCCCTTGCGCGATGCCGACAAAGGTGGCCAGGCGCGCTTCCGATGCCAGCAAATCGTAGAAGCCGGTATCGCGACGCCGCTCGGCGACGTTGTAACCGATCGCCAGCAAGTGCGTGGCGGGGTCGTACAGGAAACGGTATTCCATGCGCGAGAATTCCGTCGCCTGCACCACCAGCATGTCGATTGCGGTCAGGCGTGCGGCGGCCAGGTCGCTGCCTTCCTTGAGCAGGGCTCGCAAGGTGGCCAGGGCAAGGATGTTTTCCGGCGCGCCGGGCTGCGGTTGCGGTTGCGGCGCCAGGGCCGGCAATTGCGCAATCTGGCGCAAGCTGAAGGCGCCGTTGAGGGCGGCGGCGAGCAAGGGCAGATCGTCGCTGCAACGCTTGAAGTGATTGGTGCGCAACCAGGGTGCGAGCGCATGCAGCTCGGCCAGCGCTTCGCGGCATTGGCTGGCGAGTGCGCGTTCCCACTGGCGCATCTGGCTCAATCGTTGCACCAGCAGCAACGGTTTGTCGGACGGCGGGTTGGTCGCCGGGAGCAGCGACCCCTGGTTCAGTTCACGTGTGAACTCGTTCATGTGGCGATGCAGGCCTTCGAGTACCTCGCAGGCTTCGCCCAGCGTTTGCGGCGGCGTCAGGCAGGCGGCCTCGAGTTCGCGCTCGAATTGCGGCGCCAGCTGTTGCGCTGCCGACAGCGGTAACGCCAGCATCAGTTCCTTGAGGATCAGGTAGGCATCGCGGATGCCCGGAAACAGATTGGGATGCAACACCGGCGCATCGGCCAGCGCCTGCAAGCCGGGCAGCAAGGTCAGCAGATGGCCTGCCAGGTTGCCGCTGTCCACCGTGGAGACATAGGCCGGCGGCAGCGGATGTAGGTATTGCGTGTCGTACCAGTTGTAGAAATGTCCCTGGTAGCGCTCCAGTGCAGCCATGGTCTGGAAGGTATTGCGCGTGCGTTCCAGCAATTGTCCGCCGGGGATATAACCGAAGTCATACGCCGTCAGGTTGGCCAGCAGCGCCAGCCCGATATTGGTCGGCGACGTGCGTCGCGCCAACACTTCCACCGGATGCTCTTGCATGTTGTCGGGCGGTAGCCAGTTGTCGGCCGGACCGACATAGGTTTCAAAGAACAGCCAGGTTTTGCGCGCCAGCGCACGCAGGTAAGTCTGTTGGGTCTGGTGCAGATGCGGCATGCGCCGGGTGATCGGCTGGCTAATGCGGAACGCGATGAACGGCGCCAGCCACCACAGTATCAGCACCGGTGCGGCCGCCGCCAGGGCGCCGGGTTGGCGCAGGTCGAGGTACAAGGCGATTGCCAGCGCCAGCAGCGGCGATTGCCACATCGTGGCGTAGTAAGACGCGAGCCCGTTGCCGACGCGCGCGTTGGCTTCACTGGAGCTGTTCCACTCCAGCAGACGCTTGCGCGAAACGTGCAGGCGCCATTGCGTACGCAGGATGGCGTCGAGCTGATACCAGCTCTCGTAGGGCAGCAGGCTGATGGCCAAGCCGGCATGCACCAGCTGTGTGCCCAGCGTTGCCAGCGCGGCCGAAAGGTGCTGCTGCAAGCGGATTTCGTCGGGCTTCTTGAGCAGGTTGAGCAACAGCGAACAGAACGCCGGAACCAGCGCCACGGCCAGCACCGCGCCGGTCCAGAACCACGCCTGCGGCAACAGCATCCAGCCGCTCAGCGCCACCAGCGTCAGGGCCGGTGCGACCAGGCTGCGCCGCAGATTGTCGAACAGCTTCCAGCGCGAGAGGGCCGACAAGGGGGTTTTCTGGTAATGCAGTTTGCCGCTCGCATCGCGGCTGGCCGGCACCCGCGGCCACAGCCATGCGGCAATCTGCCAGTCGCCGCGTATCCAGCGATGACGGCGGCAGACATCGGCGCTGTAGCGCGAGGGATATTGTTCGTACAACTGGACGTCGCTGATCAGGCCGGCGCGCGCATAGCAGCCTTCCAGAAGATCGTGGCTGAGGATGCGGTTTTCGGGCATGCGCGCCTGCAGCATCTGCTCAAAGGCGTCCACGTCGTAGATGCCTTTGCCGGTGAAGGAGCCTTCGCCGAACAGATCCTGGTAGACGTCGGAAACGGTGCGGGTATATGGATCGATGCCGGTTTCGCCGCCGTACAGCAGCTCATAGCGCGAGGCTTGCGCACTCGGGGAACTGACCGCGATGCGCGGCTGCAGGATACCGTAGCCGTCGCTGATTTTCTTTTGTAGCGGATCGTAGAGCGGGCGATTCAGGGGATGCGCCATGGTGGCGACGAACTGGCGCGCAGCGTCGCGCGGCAGCTCGGTATCGGTGTCCAGCGTGATCACGTAGCGCGTGTTGAGCAAACCGTCGGTATTGCCGACCATCGCGCAAAAAGCCTCGTGGCCGGCGCCACGCAGGAAGGCATTCAGATCGCCCAGTTTGCCGCGCTTGCGCTCATAGGCCATCCACACCGCTTCAGCCGGATTCCAGCGACGCGGTCGGTGCAGCAGCAAGAAGTTGTCGCCGCCGGCACGCGGATATTTGAGGTTGAGTCCAGTCACCAGGCGCGTGGCCAGCTCCAGCAGCAGGCTGTCATCGGGCATGCTTTCGCTGGTGGCGTCGCTGAAGTCGGTCAGCAGGCAAAACCGCAAGTTGGCATCCTGATTGGCGAGGAAGCGCACCTCCAGCGCTTCCACCAGAGCCTCCGCGCCGGCCGGTGATGTCAGCAGCGTCGGCACTACCACCAGCGTACGCGATTCGGATGGAATACCGCCCGTGAGATCCATCCTCGGCAGCAAGCGTGGCGGCACCAGCAAGGGCGCCATCCAGTTGACCAGCGCTTGCGCCAGCTGGCTGGCCGGCAATGCCGCCAGCAAGCCCAGCAGCGCCAGCCAGCCCGCATGCCAGTGATGCGCGCCGTCGCGATGCGCGGCGGCCAGCACCCACCAGGTCGCCAGCGCGGTGATCAACAAGATGGCGCCGAGATAGATGGTCACCGGATAGCTGCTTGCCAGTCGCGCCAGTTTCTTGCGCGGCGATAAATAGATGGTGGCCGCTGCCTGCAGTTGCGGCAGGCCTTGTGCGATCAGGTAATAGCCGACGTGTGCGCGTCGGTCGTCGCTGGAAGTCGCGGCGGCGGCAGTTTGCGCCATGGCGATCGCCTGGCGTGCAACTTCGGTCTCGGACCAACTGCCTTCGCGCGAGGTGCGTTCGATCACGTGGCGATAGCGGTCGCGCGTGGCGAAATCCATGCGCGCATAAGTGTCGCCCGGATCCTCGCGCAGGATGTGATCGACCGCGCTCATGGTTTCGACAAATTCGCGCCAGTCCATGCTGCTCAGGAAGCGCAGTGAACCGATGCTGTTGCTGATGGAAACCTGATCGGCTGCCTGGCGCTGGCTCTCTTGTTGCACCAGTTGCTCGATGCTGTTGCCGTTCGTCGCCAGGCGCTGCGCCAGCCAGGTCAACGGCAGCGTCAGGGTCGGGCTTTGTCCTTGCAGGCGGCGCACCAGCTCGGCGACGAAGGAGCTTTCCAGCGGCGGCTCGGAGCGCGCCATATCGGCCACTTGCAGGATCAGGTTGCTGGGATTTTTCTCGGCCACATCGAGCATCGTATCGGCCCAGGCATGTGCCAGGTTGCGGTGCACGCGCGTGGCCGACAAATGGGCCGCGACGCGCCGCAGGTTTTCGATCAGCGCCAGCCGCAGCATGATGGGAATGGCCCACAGCTCGCCGAGGTTGAGCGTGGTGGTCTGCTGGTAAGCGACCACGAAGCGGCTCAGGCTTTCGGGATCGACGCGGCCGTCGCCGTGGGCAATCGTCTCCAGCGCAATGTCGTAGACGCGCGGGTTGCCGGCGGAATGGCCGTGCAGCAGGCGCGGCAATTCCTTGCTGTAATTCTTCGGCAGATGACGCTTGGCGGTGCGGATCTGTTCTTCGATCAGATAAAAATTATCGAGCAGCCATTCCGCCGCCGGCGTGATCTGGCGACCGGCCTTGATGGCTTCGGTGAGGCGGGTGCAAGCATCGATGATGGTCGCTTCATTGTCAGCCAGGCGCGCCAGCAACTTGTCGGGACCGTAGGTGGTGCTGAGCTTGTGGGCATCGGCCAGGACGCGGCCATGCTGTTCCATTTGCAAGGCGCTGAACAATTCGGCCCGCAGCGGCAATTCTTCTTCGAGGGAGATCTGGTCTGAGTTCACGATTCACTTCTTTCATCCTGCCGATACCAAGGCCGACGTCTGCCGTCGAGGGCAAGCGCGATGCGATGTGTATATGCGTATAAACGCCGCTTGCGTGCGCGTCTGCGCGCAGTAAGCGGTCAATGGGGCTGCGGGAAAGAGCTGAATCCAGGTTTGTGTGCTCCGGGTCACACGCAGGATGGCTGGGTTCGCTATAGGTTGAATCAACCGGCGCAGCGCAAGGTGCTGTGCATGATTCAAAAAAAGAGGGGAATGATCTTGTTGCTGAAAAAGCGCAGGTCAGCAGCAACACTGCATGTAGTGTACGTTAATTCGCATTGAATGGCGTTGATCCATCCGGGGGAACGCCAGGTATCCAAGGAATAAGCGTATTGACATTCATAACCAATTGGTTATGATTAGTGTAAGTGATCAGGCAAAGCCATCGCCACCAACACGCAATTCATGAAGGCAGGAATACGCAATGCACACAGAACCGACGGCTGTTCTCAAGATCTTGTCCGATCCCACGCGGCGCGCCATTTTTGAGCGCTTGAGCAGGGACGGTGAAATGACGGTGCACGCCTTGACGGATCCGTCGGGCGTATCGCAACCCGCCATTTCCAAGCATCTCGGGGCGCTCAAGCTGGTCGGCCTGGTGCGCGGCCGCCGCGACGGCCGCGAGACTTACTACAGCGCCGAGCCGCAAGCACTGGCGCCGTTGATTGACTGGCTCAATTTCTATTCGACATTCTGGAATAGCCGATTTGACCGCTTGGAAAACCTGTTGAAAAGGATGGATCAATAATGCAAACCAACGAGACAAAAACCGTGATTGTCGAGCGCGAGATGGCGCATCCGCTGGAGAAAGTCTGGCGTGCGCTGACCCAGAGTCCGCTCATGGATGACTGGCTGATGCAAAACGATTTCCAGCCAGTGGTCGGCCATCGCTTCACGCTGCGCGCCGATTGGGGCGTGGTGGAATGCGAAGTGTTGACGGTCGAACCGAACCGGGCGTTGTCGTATTCCTGGCAAGCCATGGGACTCGACAGCGTGGTCTCCTGGACGCTGGCCGCAACCGCCACGGGAACGCGCTTGCGCATGGAACAAGCGGGCTTCCGTCCTGATCAGCAACAAGCCTACGAAGGCGCCAAATACGGCTGGCAGAAATTCTTTGGCGCTCTGGAACGTGTGGTGGGAGCACTCGCATGAACCGCGCTGCGAGCACAGGCCGGCCGGCTGCAGAGCTGATCTCTGAAAAAATCGAGGGGCTGGGAGACTGGCGCAGTGCGACGCTGGGCAGGATGCGCGAATTGATCAGGCAAGAAGACCCCGAGGTGCTGGAAGAGATGAAGTGGGGCGATGTGCCGGTATGGTCGCATGACGGCATCATCTGCACCGGCGAATCCTACAAGAAGGCCGTGAAACTGACCTTCGCCAAGGGCGCGTCGCTGCCGGATCCGGCAGCCCTGTTCAATTCCAGCCTGGACGGCAACACGCGCCGGGCCATCGACATCCACGCAGGAGAGGAAGTGGACGCGGCCGCCTTCAAGGCGCTGGTGCGCCAGGCGATTGCCCTCAACAGCGCGGGCAAGGCGAAACCGGCGAAGAAGCCGAAGGCTTAGCGGCAATCAGGCGGCGGGGCCGGCTCAGTCGTCGTCGACGGATTCCAGCGTGAGGTACTTGTCGACGGCCCAGCAACTCCAGATCAGCATGGCATCCAGGAGAATCAGCCCGACGCTCGTAAAATTGATGGTGTGTTCCATGTCTCGCCCCTCTCGAATATCGAATGTACTGCGGGAAAACCGATCTCACAGTTGCATCATACTCGTCATATTGTTGTTGATCTATCAGGTAATTCCTGATTTCTTGGTGGCAATGATGGGGGCGTTGTGGAGAGACGGACAAGCAAGAGATTTTGAAGAACCCCTTGCTCTGGCATTTCCGCTTTGGCGGTCAGGCAGGGCGCGGCGGGTGAAAGGGCGCGAGCGTATTTACCCCGATCGTTTCTGGAATGCGTTTTCCGCCGATCCCAAGCAGGTCGACGCAGCATGGCGTCGTCACTACGCCCAGTTTTACGCCTTGCCGGTGCGATGCATTCTGGCGTCGAGCAATGCCACGCCTTCGATCAAGATGCCATCGACCACCGGCGCCGTCATTCCCGATTCCGGCCACCGGCTGATGCGGAGTGCGACGTAAAAAAGCCCCGCTTTGGCGAGGCTTTTTCATTGGCGGATCGCGCTTGTCGCGACAGCGGTAGCCACTAATGCGCCTCGCGCACTTCGCGCCGGATCGCTTGCGGCGGCACGCCGAACCCGCGCATGAACACTTCGCGCATATGGCGGCGGTCGCGGAAGCCGGTTTCCCGGGCGATCACTTCGAGCGGATGGCGGCTTTGCTCTATCATCAGCCGTGCCGCTTCCAGGCGCAATCCTTCGATGGCCTTGGCTGGCGACTGGCCGGTTTCTTCAGTGAACACGCGGCTGAACTGGCGCGGACTCAGGTTGACTGATTCCGCCAGTTCATCGACGGTGAGCTCCTTGTTCAGGTTTTTACGTGCATAGTTCAGCGCGTTCTGGATGCGGTCCGACTTCGGTGCCAGGTCCAGGATTTCGGAGTGCTGCGATTGCCCGCCCGAGCGCCGCTGGTGCATCACCAGCTTGTGGGCGACCGAACGTGCGACCTCGCTGCCGAGGTCTTTTTCCACCATCGCCAGCGCCAGGTCGAGGCCGGCAGTCATGCCGGCGGAAGTCCAGATGGCGCCGTCGATGATGTAGATGCGGTCATCCTCGACCTGGATGTCCGGAAAGCGCTTTTGCATCTCGCGCGCAAAAAACCAGTGGGTGGTGGCGCGGCGTCCTGCCAGCAGTCCCGATTCGGCCAGCGCAAAGGCGCCGGTGCAGATGGAGGCGATGCGCCGTGCGCGCCTGCTGGTTTTTTTGAGGAAGGCCTGTTCTACGACAGGAGAGGGATTGGCGAGCGGATCGCCGACGCCGCACACGATCCAGGTATCGGCGTGGCTGCGCGCCGTGGCTGAATGCGTGCTCACGCTCAGCCCCATCGATGACTTGATTTCACCGCCGCCGACGGCGTAATTCTCCAGCGTGTAAAACGCTTCGCCGGCGACCATGTTGGCGTAGTCGAATACTGACTGGGTCGCCAGCGCCATTACCTGAAATCCATCCCTGAGCAAATAGCCGACGCGATGCATGTCCGTTCTCCGTTGTCTATGTCCTAAAACAATACCATAAACGTCATTTTAGACATCGTCAACTGTCCTTATGATGCATCCATGGATACGCAAACACGCCTATCCGCCCCCATTGACCCAGACACAGGAAGCACATCATGACGCAAGCACATCAAGGTACTGCCCTTATCACCGGCGCCTCTTCCGGCATCGGCGCCATTTACGCCGAACGCCTGGCCAGGCGCGGCTATGACCTCATCCTGGTAGCGCGCAATCGCGAGCGCCTGAACGCGCTGGCTGATCGTATCAGCTCCGAGACACGCCGCGTGGTGGAGGTGCTGGACGCCGATCTGAGCGAGCCGACCGCGTTGGCGCGGGTGGAACACAAGTTGCGTAGCGACTCCGGCATCACCTTGCTGGTCAACAACGCCGGCATCGGCACTCACACGCCGCTGTTGTCGAGCGATGTCGACAAGATGACGCAGATGATCGCGCTGAATGTCACCGCGCTGACACGCCTGACCTATGCCGCGGTGCCGGGCTTCGTGGCGCGCGGCAGCGGTCGCATCATCAATATTTCGTCGATTGTGGGTATCGCGCCGGAAATCCTGAATGGCGTCTATGGCGGCAGCAAGGCTTTTGTCTATGCCTTCAGCCAGTCCTTGCATCATGAGTTGGCGACGCAAGGTGTGCGCGTGCAAGCCGTGTTACCGGGCGCTACTGCGACCGAGTTCTGGGAAATCGGCGGCTTGCCGGTGGAAAACCTGGATCCAAACATCGTCATGTCGACCGCCGACATGGTCGACGCCGCGCTGGTGGGCTTCGATCGCGGTGAACTGATCACGATTCCCTCCCTGCACGACGGCGCTGAATGGGAAGCCTATGAAGCGGCGCGCCAGGTCATGGCCTCGCACTTGTCGAACAAGTTGCCGGCAGCACGCTACACCGCGTAAAGAGATCGTCGCTGAAGAAGTGGCCGCGTGAATGCGACCATACTGTTGCGCAGGCGAGGGGAAAGGATAGGGGGCGCGGCCGGCTGCTGCAGGCAGCCACGCCAAATTCACACCTCGCGCCACCAGGCGAGCAAACGGCCGAACCAGTCTTCCGGTTCTTCCACGAACAGATGGGGCTTTTTCGCGCGCAGCCGTTCGAGGATTTCCTGTTCGTCTTTTTCCTTGATCGAGCCGTAGGCGAGGCCCAGCTTCAGCAGGCTGCGCAGGGCGCCCAGCTTTTCCCGGGCGACGGCGCCGCGCGCATGTTCGATGGCGATCTTGGCGTCGTTCAGTTGCTGCGCCAGCGCGTGCGCCAGGCGCGAGGCCGGGGTCTTCAGTTTTTCTTCGACCACCATGATGCTGACCGCCGCGGATTTGATTTGCGCCGCCAGGATATCGATCTGTGATTCATCGCCCTGGGCTTGCTTGACGATGGCGGTAGCCCAGGCTTTGGCGGCGGTGCTGAGGTCATCCGACTTCCAGTCATGGCGCACGGCGATATGGAAGCCGTAGGTCGAGGCTTGCGAAATCAGGATCGCGACGACATCGGGGAAATCCTTGTCGAGCGCACGTTTGGCCCAGGCGTACTGGCCTGACATCATCAGGTGCTGCACCGCATCTTCGGTCAGGAAGTTGGTGTTGTCCGATATTTTCGCCAGCAGGAATTGGTCGAACGACGGTGACACGAAGCCTGAGTCGCACTTCAGCGACAGGCGAACGAAGTTCTTGTATTCCCGCTCGAGGGATTCAAAGACTTCGTCTTTGACATTCATGTTGATTTTTTTCATTTCTTCTCCGACGGTCCCTGTGTTGTCGCAATGACAAGCTTCTCACTGCCCTTGTGCGGCGCATGCCAGTTAACGGCAAAAAAAAGCAAAACTTTACAACCGGAAACTTTGTGTGCAGGCCGACATGTGCACGATGGCGCGCCCGCTACCTTATACCGGTGTATCCGCCGGTAGCGGAAAACTCAAGGCCACCATGAAACTTCCTGCGCCACTGTAACCGAAGCGCAGCTGGCCGCCGTGGGCGCGCATGACTTCTTCGACGATGGACAAGCCCAGACTGGCGCCGACGCGTTCGCCGCTGCGTGCAGCAAACGGTTTGCGGATGCGTTCCCAGTCGGCTTCCGGAATGCCGGGGCCGTCGTCGATCACGCGCAGTTCGCACTGTTGCTCGGTTTGTTCCAGCTGCACATGCAGGAAGTTGGCGGCGCCGTATTGCAGCGCATTGCCGAGTACGTTCTTGAATGCCTCGCGCAGGCTGATCGCATCGCCCATGATCAGGCAGGGATGCTCGGGCGCTTCCATGGCAAGGTCGAGCTGGCGTTCCTGATGCGATAGCATGTCGGCCATCTCCTGGCGCACCAGTTGACCGAGGTCGATTGGCTCGAACGGCGCGGTGTCGCTGCGATGCTGCACCATGGCGTGATTGATCAGCTGATTGACCAGCGCGCCGAGGTGGCGGGTGCGTTCGCGCAGGCGATCGAGATGGCGACGGCGGCCTTCTTCATCGCTTTGCGTCGACAACAATTCCATCTGCGAGATCAGCGCCGTCACCGGCGTGCGCAATTGATGCGCGGCGTCGCCGATCACACGGCGCATGGTGGCGCGGTGCACCGCCAGCCTTTGCATGAAGGCATTGATCGAGCTGACCAGCGCATGGGTTTCCACCGGCACCGTGATCGACAGCGGCGACAAATCGTTGAGGTCGCGTTCGCGGATGGCGGCTTCGATTTTCTTCAGCGGCGACAAGGCCTGGTACAGCGTGAACATGGCCGCGATCACGGTCAGCACGCCCATCACCAGGATCACCAGCAGCGCGCGCGTACCGACGCTCTTGGCAAATGAGTGGCGCGCGTTATTGGTTTGCGCCAGCACGATCACGGCCCAGGGATGCGCGCCGGCGACCGGCATGCGACGTCCGATGATGGCCATGCGCACCGGCGTATCGAGGTAGGCGCCGTCTTGCAGCAAGGGGCCGTCGTTGAGTTTCTCCCAGGGGATCTCGGGCTTGAAGTCGGCGTCGCCCGCGACCGTGCGGCCATCCGGATCGACCACTACATAAAACACCTGGTCGCCGGCGGTCAGCATCGAGAACGCCGCCAGCGGTACGTCGACATTGACGGCGCCGTTCTGGTACCAGGTGTTTTCTGCAATCTGCAGCGCGCTGCCGGTAAGGATGCGGTCGTAGGCTTCGTTGGCGGCCAGTTGGGTGGAAATCCAGATGGCGATCAGCAAGGCGGCCGAACTGAGCGTGAGCACCAGTCCGATGCGCATGACCAGTCGCGTATAGAGCGAACGTCCGGCGACGATCATGCCGGACTCAATGGGCCGGCGCTGCATTGAGCAACACCAACTGGTAACCGAGGCCGCGCAGGGTGCGGATTTCAAATCCGGCGCCGGCCAGTTTCTTGCGCAGGCGGCCGATGTACTGTTCCACGGTATTGGCGTTGGGCGTGTCGTCGACGCTGAACAGGCGGTCGATCAGTTCTTCCTTGCCGAAGATGCGACCGGGGCGGGCGGCGATGATTTCCAGCAGCGTGACTTCGCGTCGCGTCAGTTCCAGCGGCATGCCGTCGAGCGAGGCGGTGCGGCTCTTGCGGTCGATGGTCAGGTTGGCGCAGCTCAGCAGATTGGTGGCCTCGCCGCCGCTACGGCGCAGCAGTACGCGGATGCGCGCTTCCAGCTCGCGAAAATCGAACGGTTTGATCAGGTAGTCGTCGGCGCCGAGGTCGAGCGCGCGCACGCGTTCTTCGATTTCGGCGCAGGCGGTCAGCATCAGTACCGGCGTGGTCAGGCCTTTTTCGCGCACACGCTTGAGCAGCGAAAAACCATCCTGTTGCGGCAGCATCACGTCGAGGATCAGCAAGTCGTAGGGATCGGTCACCAGTTTGGCGGCTTCGTTGCCCTTGCTCTGCCAGTCGACCGTATGGCCGATGCGCGACAGGTGGGCAATAATCGCCTCGGCGACGTCGGCCGTGTCTTCGACCAGAAGAATGCGCATGATGGATCCGTTTCTGTGATGCGTGGTGATGGTGTGATATCGAGAAAATAGGAAAGCAGCTTGCTGACGATATGTCAGTTTCATTACAGCTTGCGAGATTAGCATCCTTCACAGAACTAAAGAACTACCGAACGCATTTCACCAATATCCGTGAGATGTGTTCTTAAAAAAGTACCTAAAGGAGATTTTGTGAAAAACGATTTTGCGGCAGCGCCGCAGTCTTCCTCCACGCCCGTGGATCCTTCCAGGCCTCTGCTGGAAATCGACAACGTTACCCTGCAATACAAAACCACCGACGCGCTGGTTACCGCAACGCAGCAAGTCAGTTTCAACGTGCATCCCTCGGATCGCTATATCTTGCTGGGCCCGTCCGGCTGCGGCAAGTCGACCTTGCTCAAGGCGATCGGCGGTTATTTGCAACCGACCAGCGGCAAGATCCGCCTCAAGGGCAAGGAAGTGACCCAGCCCGGCCCCGACCGCATGATGGTGTTCCAGGAGTTCGACCAGTTGCTGCCCTGGAAAACCGTGCGCCAGAACGTCGAGTTCGCGCTGCACGCCAGCGGCCGCCTGCAGGGGAAACAAGCCTCGGAGCGCGCCGCCTACTACATCGAAAAAGTCGGTCTCGCCAAATTCATCGACAGCTACCCGCACACGCTTTCGGGCGGCATGAAGCAGCGCGTCTCGATTGCGCGCGGCATGGCCATGGAGCCGGACGTGCTGCTGATGGACGAACCCTTCGCCGCGCTCGACGCGCTCACGCGCCGCAAGATGCAGGACGAGTTGTTGCGCCTGTGGGACGACACCAATTTCACGGTGCTGTTCGTCACCCATTCGATCGAAGAAGCGATCCGCATCGGCACGCGCATCTTGCTGCTGTCGCCGCATCCGGGGCAGGTCAGGGCGGAACTCAACAGCATCCCGCCGGAAGAAATGGGCACCGCGACCCAGGCGCAGCTCGAGCAACGTATCAACGACATGTTGTTCGCGCACTAAACGTCACCAATAAATAAAGAGACATCGCCATGAGCAAAAACAACACACTATTCGTGCGTCCGGAAATCGTCGTCGAGCCGAACCGCGACGCCGTCGCGGAAGTCCAGCGCCCGCTGTCGGCCTTTGAATCGATCTACCGCATCAGTTGGATACGCAAGAGCGCGATCCTGCTGGTGCTGGCCGTGATCTGGGAAATCTACGGCCGCTGGCTCGACAACGCATTGCTGTTCCCGAGCTTCAGCGACACCTTGCATGCCTTCATGAGCGGCATCCTCAGCGGCGTGCTGCTGCAGCGTGCGGCAGTCTCGCTGGAGACGCTGCTGATCGGCTACAGCATCGGTATCGTGCTGGCCGGCTTGCTGACCACGGTAGCGATCAGCTCGCGCATCGGTAACGATTTCCTGGAAACCCTGACCTCCATGTTCAACCCGCTGCCGGCGATTGCCTTGCTGCCGCTGGCGCTGATCTGGTTCGGCCTCGGTACCGGCAGCATCATCTTCGTGCTGGTGCATTCGGTGTTGTGGGCGGTGGCGCTGAACACCCATGCCGGTTTCCGGTCGGTCTCAAGCACCATGCGCATGGTCGGTCAAAACTACGGCCTGAAACGTTTTTCGCTGGTGCGCTCGATTCTGATCCCAGCCGCGTTCCCGAGCATCCTGACCGGCCTCAAGATCGGCTGGGCCTTCGCCTGGCGTACCCTGATCGCCGCCGAACTGGTGTTTGGCGTCTCGTCCGGCACCGGCGGCCTCGGCTGGTACATCTTCGAAAACCGCAATCAGCTGGAAACCGCGAATGTGTTCTCGGGCTTGTTCTTCGTGATCATCATCGGCTTGTTTGTCGAGAACATGATTTTCGCCAAGATCGAAAAACGGACTATCCATCGCTGGGGCATGCAGCACTAAACCTGTCCGTGATCCTACTGCGAAGCCATGATCCGCGAATTGGCAATCCTTGGGCGGTGCTCGGAATCCTCATGGTCTGAAGTACATTCCAAGGGTTACGCAACTGAGCTGCGCTCCGGCCGCCACCGGCTGATGGCTTCTCGCTACGGATCACGAACAGGTTCGGCTAAATAAATTAGAACCTTTTAAAGGAGACCAAATGAAACGCAGAAATTTTTCCCGACTGATGATGGCGGCAACGCTGGGCTTGTCCATGCTGGCCGCGAGTGTTCCGGCGCGCGCCGAAGCGCCGGTGGTACGCCTGTCGCACGGTTACGGCTTGTTGTATTTGCCGCTGATGGTGATTCGCGATCAGGGCTTGATTGAAAAACATGCCAAGGCGCTCGGCGTCGGCGACGTCAAGACCAACTGGGTGCTGCTCGACGGCGGCAACGTGATCAACGATGCCATGCTGGCTGGCAACCTCGATATCGCCGGCACCGGCGCACCGGGCTTCATCACGCTGTGGTCGAAGGCGCGCGGCATCCCACGCTCGGAAGTGATCGGCCTGGGCGCACTGAGCACTTCGCCGTTGTGGCTCAACACCAATAACCCCAACGTCAAGTCGCTCAAGGATTTCACCTCCAAGGACAAGATCGCGATTCCCGGCATCAAGACTTCGCTGTCGGCGGTGCTGCTGCAAATGGCCGTGGCCAAGACCTTCGGTATTGAAAACTACGCCAAGCTCGATCCGATGACGGTCAGCCTGAGCCATCCGGAAGCACTCGGCTCACTGTTGTCCGGCAAGACCGAAATCACCGGCCATTTCACCTCGCCACCGTTTTCCTACCAGGAAATCAAGGATCCGAAGATCCGTCGGGTATTGAATTCGTCCGAAGTGCTGGGCCACATCACGATTGACGTCGTGTTCGCGCTCAAACAATTCACCGACAAGAATCCCAAGCTGACGCAAGCCTTCATGGAAGCCCAGGAAGAAGCCAACGCCTACATCGCCAAGAACCGCAAGGGCGCGGCCGAGACCTTCCTGCGCGTGTCGAAGATGAAGCTCACGCAAGACGAAGTCGAAAAAATGCTGGCCGACCCGGACACGCAATTCACCACGACACCGGAAGACATCATGCAATATGTGGTGTTCATGGACAAGGCCGGCACCATCAAGACCAAACCGGCGGTGTGGTCGGATTTGTTTGTGCCGGTGTTCAAGACGCGCAAGGGAAGCTGAGTTGATGTCTTGAATGCAGTACGTTTAAAAAAAACGGGGAGCGCACCAACGTGCCTCCCCGTTTTTCATTTGCTACACTACTGTCGACGGTGTCAGCGGTGGCTCAGGCCGCTCGCGGCGATCCTGGCGCAGGTTGCAGGAATGAATTGCGCCGAACTTCCCGGCCCTCGGCGTCGACGCCTTGAAACAGCACCCTGTAACGAACATAGCCGCGCGGTTCTGCCGCCTTGAACGCAGGGCCATTGCCCTCGAATGGCTTCAGGAACCCGGCATAGGAGTCGTGCACCCACCAATCGAAGAAATTACCGAGTTCAACGGATATCGACAT
>Ga0209913_1000101_pt1 | contig 97319 bp, 93 predicted proteins | sample PersoiDNA2013203_FD_185805 | JGI IMG/M metagenome (GOLD analysis project Ga0209913, IMG submission 185805) | Permafrost soil microbial communities from the Arctic, to analyse light accelerated degradation of dissolved organic matter (DOM) -... | ecosystem: Environmental > Terrestrial > Soil >...
GTGGAAGTCACCCACGACGCCAGCGAAGAGCAAAAGGGCAAGTACGTGCTCAACGTCAAACTGACGCTCAAGGGCGTGCTCACCGATCAGCAACGCGACGAACTGCACCGCATCGCCGACCGTTGCCCGATACACAAGCTGATGACCACTGCCGAGGTGAGCATCGAGACAAAATTGGCGGAAGGTGCCTTCAGCCAGTAGCGGCAACCTCAGGTCGAGCGGGTTATGCTCAGGGCTATCCAACCCGCTCAGACTGGGACGCACCATGACCACCCTCACCGTGATTCGCCCTCGCCTCGAAGATGTCGAAGGCCAGCCCATCCTGCGCCCGCTGCCATCGCGGGAATGTCGCAGCGTCGGGCCGTTCGTGTTTTTCGACCATATGCTGCCGACCCGCTATGCGCCGGGCAGCGGTATGAATATCCGCCAGCACCCGCATATCGGCCTGTCGACCCTCACCTACCTGTTTGAAGGCGCCTTGCAGCACAAGGACAGCCTCGGTTCGGACCAGTTGGTGGAGACCGGCGACGTGAGCTGGATGACTGCCGGCAGCGCGATTGCCCACGTCGAACGCACGCCCAAGGCACTCAAGGCCAAGGGGTTCAGCCTGCATGGGCTGCAAGTGTGGCTCGCCTCACCCAAGGACCACGAGACCGGGCCTGGGCACTACAGCCACCATCCGGCGGCTAGCTTGCCGGCCAGTGACAACCTTGGCGTGCAGATCCGCCTGATCGCGGGCAATGGCTTCTGTCTCAAATCACCGGTGCCGGTTCTGTCGCCCACGCTGTATGCCAACGTGCAGATGCAGACGGCCACCACCCTGCTGATCCCCAACGAGCATGCAGAACGCGCGGTGTATGTGCTGGAAGGTGACGCGCAGTTGGACGGTGAGCCGCTTGAGGTACACAGCCTGGTGGTGTTGCCGAGCGGACAGGAGATGACTCTGTCTGCCGAGACCGATTGTCACCTGATGGTGTTCGGCGGCGCGCCGCTGGACGGGCCACGCCGGATCAACTGGAATTTTGTCGCGAGCGATCCGACCGTGATCGAGCAGGCCAGGCAGCGTTGGGCGGCGGCGGATTGGCCGACGGTGCCCGGGGAAACTGAAAGAATTGAGTTACCTGTGAGATAGCATTCGCGAGCAAGCCCGCTCCCACATTCGACCGCATAACGCGGTTAAATGTGGAAGCGGGCTTGCTCACGATGAGGCCAGGCCAGACGCTAGAGACTTAGCCCTTGAACACTTCATCCAACAAGTTATGCATCGACTGGAACGCCCGCGCAGCGGTCTTCGCGTCGTACATCATCATGCCTGGCACATTGGCATGCGGGTCGGTGAAGGAATGCACCGCACCGCCATAGCTCAGCAGCTGCCAATCCACACCGGCCGCGTTCATCTCATCTTCGAACGCCGGCAGTTGCTCTTTCGGCACCAGCGGGTCGGAGGCGCCATGCAACACCAACACTGAACCCTTGATGTTCTTCGCATCCGCCGGGTTTGGCGTGTCGAGGGAGCCGTGGAACGAAACCGCCGCCTTCAACGGTGCGCCGGTACGCGCCAGCTCCAGCGAGCAGCAACCGCCAAAGCAGAAACCGAAGGTGGCCAATTTGGACGTGTCCACCGCAGCTTCGGTCTGGCCTTGCAGTTGCTCAAAGGCCGCCTGCATGCGCTTGTTCAACAAAGGGCGGTCGTTCCTCAACGGCATCATTGCCGCACCGGCTTCATCGTTATTCGACGGGCGCAGGGTTTGCCCGTACAGGTCGGCGATCAGTACCACGTAGCCTTTGCTGGCGACGCTCTTGGCGATCTCTTCGGCACCTGCACTCACCCCCATCCAGTTCGGCGCCATCAGCAAGCCCGGCAGCGGACCGGTCCGGCTGGCATCGAAGGCCAGGCGGCTTTCATAGGATTGGCCATCAATTTGATAGACCACGGAACGCACAGTGACTTGGCTCATCATTTACTCCAGTTAAGGTGCACAAGAACGAAAAAACCCGCCGAAGCGGGTTTTTCTACAACGGGTTTAAACTGACAGTTCAACCAGCAGCTTGTTCAGTCGGCGCACATAGGCGGCCGGGTCTTTCAAGCTGTCACCAGCGGCCAGGGCCGCCTGATCGAAGAGGATGTGCGACAGGTCGCCAAAACGCTCTTCGCTCTGTTCGCCGTCGAGTTTCTCGATCAGCGGGTGAGCCGGGTTGAATTCGAAGATCGGCTTGGAGTCCGGCACCTTCTGACCGCTGGCTTCGAGGATCTGACGCATCTGCATGCCCAGGTCCTGCTCACCGATGGCCAGGATCGCCGGGGAGTCGGTCAGACGGTGGGAAACCCGCACTTCGCTGACCGCATCGCCCAGGGACGCCTTGATCCGCTCAACCAGGCCTTCCTTAGACTTGGCCACTTCTTCAGCAGCTTTTTTGTCTTCTTCGGAATCCAGGTTGCCCAGGTCCAAGTCACCACGAGCCACGTCGACGAAGGACTTGCCGTCGAATTCGCTGAGGTAGCTCATCAGCCACTCATCGATACGGTCAGTCAGCAGCAGCACTTCGATGCCTTTCTTGCGGAAGACTTCCAGGTGCGGGCTGTTCTTGACCTGAGCGTAGGTTTCGCCGGTCAGGTAGTAGATCTTGTCCTGACCTTCCTTGGCGCGTGCCAGGTACTCGGCCAGGGACTCCACCTGCTCGCCGTCTTCGCCCAGGGTGGACGCAAAGCGCAGCAGGCCAGCGATTTTTTCCTTGTTGGCGAAATCTTCAGCCGGGCCTTCTTTCATGACCTGGCCGAAGTTTTTCCAGAAACCTTTGTATTGCTCAGGCTCGTTCTTCGCCAGTTTTTCCAGCATGTCGAGAACGCGCTTGGTCAGCGCCGACTTCATGGAGTCGATGATCGGGTCTTTCTGCAGGATTTCCCGCGACACGTTCAGCGACAGGTCGTTGGAGTCGACCACGCCTTTGATAAAGCGCAGGTACAGCGGCAGGAACGATTCCGCCTGGTCCATCACGAACACGCGCTGCACGTAGAGCTTCAGACCCTTTGGCGCTTCGCGCTGGTACAGGTCGAACGGTGCACGGGCCGGTACGTAGAGCAGCGAGCTGTATTCCAGCTTGCCTTCGACCTTGTTGTGGCTCCAGCTCAGCGGGTTTTCGTAGTCGTGCCCGATGTGCTTGTAGAACTCCTGGTATTCCTCGTCCTTGATCTCGGTACGCGGACGGGTCCACAGGGCGCTGGCACGGTTGACGGTTTCCCACTCAACGGCTGGCGCTTCTTCGCCTTCGGCGGCTGCTTGCTCTTTCGGCAGCTCGATCGGCAGGGCGATGTGGTCGGAGTACTTCTTGATGATGTTGCGCAGGCGCCAACCATCGGCGAATTCATCTTCAGCGGACTTGAGGTGCAGCACGATGCGCGTGCCACGATCAGCCTTTTCGACGGTGGCGATTTCAAACTCGCCCTCGCCTTTCGAAGACCAATGCACACCTTCACTGGCGGTGAGGCCCGCGCGGCGGCTGAACACTTCAACCTTGTCGGCGACGATGAAGGCCGAGTAGAAGCCCACACCGAACTGGCCGATCAGGTGCGAATCTTTCTTCTGGTCACCCGAAAGGTGTTTCATGAAGTCGGCGGTGCCGGATTTGGCGATGGTGCCCAGGTGGGTGATCGCATCGTCACGGCTCATGCCGATACCGTTGTCTTCGAGGGTAACGGTCTTGGCGTCTTTGTCGAAGCTCACGCGGATCTTCAGTTCCGCGCCGCCTTCCAGCAACTCCGGCTTGGACAGGGCTTCGAAGCGTAATTTGTCGACAGCGTCAGAGGCGTTCGAGATCAATTCGCGAAGGAAAATTTCCTTGTTGGAATACAGCGAATGGATCATGAGGTGCAGCAGTTGCTTCACCTCGGTCTGGAAGCCCAGGGTTTCCTTTTGAGTTTCCACACTCATGGTCATCAAACTCCAATTGGATGGCAGTGGCCGCGCCCTAGAGGGTTGGCGGCGGGTTGTCATCAAAGTTGGGGGCTAAGACCAGGATTTCAAGGGCGGGGCACTTCCTCGATCTTGAAATGCGCGCGGGCGGTGGCAATGGGTTCGGCCGCAGTGCTCTGCCAGGCGGTGATCGCCACATTTGCCACCCGTCGACCTTGGCGCCAGACCTGGCATTTGGCGTATGTGTCGCGAAACTGGCCGGCACGCAGGTAATCCAGAGAAAAGTCGATGATTTTCGGCAGCCCCGGTGCGCCGGTGAACACCAGCAGGTGCAACGCGGCGCAGAGCTCCATAAAGCCTGCAATCACGCCGCCGTGCAGCGCCGGCAATATCGGGTTACCAATGTTGTCCTTGTTGGCCGGCAGGCGGAACAGCAGCTCATCGCCTATCCGCGTGCATTCGATGCCGATCAGCTTGGCATAGGGGATCAGGTCGAGCAGCGCCTCATAGTTGCCGCACTCATGGGCTTGCTCCAGACGCGTCTTGAATGAGTGAGTCATGCCTGCTCTCCCTTGATCGTGTTGCCCAACCCTTGCGTGCCCTTGAGGCGCTTGCCCATGCGCATGAACGTGCCCACCGCGTGAGCGACGGGTTGTTGCGGGTCGTCCTGATAAGCGAAACCACGGGTAAAAATCACGTCGGTGGTCACGCGGTAACACTGGGCGAAGCCATATACCGGCTTGTGCGGTTCGGCGGGATGCATGTAGTCGATGCGCAGGTCCAGGGTCGGGCACACCTCGAACTCCGGCAACACACATAGGGTGGCCATGCCGCAGGCGGTATCCATCAATGAAGTCAACGCGCCACCGTGAATGACGCCCGTCTGGGGGTCGCCAACGATCGTCGGGCCGTAGGGCAGGACCAGGGTGATCCCCTCCTCGCTGGCGTGATGAACGGTAATGCCCAGCACCTGGCAATGGCGCAGAGCCGAAATAAAGCGTTTGGCACGCTCCAACAAGGAATTTTCGGTCATTCGGTTCAGACTCTTATGAGTGTGGGTCCGGCGGAGTATGGACCGTCGGGGAAAGTTCCTTGGAAAAATGCTTTATATATCTGTGGGATAAAAGGAACTAATGCTGGCCCCATATGCTCGAAAGGCCAGTAGATATCTTCACTAAGGAGAAACACCCCATGCGCAAGACTTTAGCTATTTCCATGATGTTGGCCGCCGCCCTCGGTCTGGCTGCCTGCGATAAAAAATCCGAAGACAAAGCCCAAGATGCCGCCACGCACTCCGAGCAAGCTCAGAAAGATATGGCGAAAGCACAAGATAAAGTGAACGATGCTGCGAAAGAAAACGCCGATGCTGCCAAAGCTCAGGCCGAATCGAACAAAGCCGCAACACAAGAAGCTGCACCTGCTACCCCAGCAACCGGTTCTTGATACCGGGGCTTGAAATAGCTTGGTTGCAAAAAGAAAGCCCGCTTAGATAGCGGGCTTTACTTTGCCTGATGTATTTAGCACTTGGGGGAGGCGCGATAAGTCGGACAAAACCCGCAGCGCGCTATACCACCGGTTCTTTCGCCACGTCCGGCAGCGGCGTGTCGGTCTGCGTATACACCATCACTTGCAGTACGTCGGAATGAAACTCCCGGCGATACAGCACCAATACCACCCCTGCACTCATCAACATGAACAGCCAGGGGCTGACAAACCACGCCAGCATGGTCATGCCGAAGTAATAAGCGCGCAGGCCAAAGTTGAACTGGTTGGCCGCCATCGAAATTACCCGCGCCGCCCGCAGGGCAAACGCCTTGCGCTCCTGCTCCGACACGTGCCGCTCACCGATCATCGGCGCCGACCCCACCAGCACGGCCGCGAAGTTGTACTGGCGCATGCACCAACTGAACGTGAAGAACGCGTAGACGAACGCCAGCGCCAGGCACAGCAACTTGATCTCCGACATGCCCTGGGACGCCTGCTGCACCATGGGGATGTCCGCCAACAACGACACCGCTCGCTCCGACGCCCCCAGCACCGTGAGAATGCCGGCAAGGATGATCAAGGTGCTCGAAGCGAAGAACGAGGCATTACGCTCCAGGTTGCCGATCACGCTGGCGTCGGCGATACGGTTGTCGCGCAGCAGCATGCGGCGCATCCAGTCTTCGCGATACAGGTGCAGCACACTGGCCAGGCAGGCAGTGTCACGGGCTTTCCAGGTCGCGTAACGGGTGTAGCCGCCCCAACAGATAACAAACCAGAGAGCGGCAAGCAGGTGGATCAGGTTGGCTTCGATAAACGGCATGCGGGTCCTTATACACAGTAGAGGGAAACTGTGGGAGCTGGCTGGAGCTTTCGTTACCCCTTCGACGTTAGCCCACTGGAAAAGACACTGCCCGTCACGCAAAAAAAATGCCCCATATCGATTGATACGGGGCATTTCGGTACAGCGTGAAGCGTGTGTTACGCGATGGCTTCGCTGCGCTTGCCGAGCATGCGATCCACCACCACAGCAACCACCAGGATCATCACCGATGGCACCAGCCACGCAAGGCCCTGCTCGCTCAACGGCAGGTTGGCCAATTGCGACGGCATCCAACCCGCCAGGCCGGCGCCCTTGAGCGCATCGATGCAGCCAAAGATGAACGAAACCAGCATCACCGGGCCAACGATGCGGCTCTGCTCCTGCCAGAAGTCTTTGCAGAAGCTCAAAGCCACCAGCACGATGCACGGCGGGTAGATCGCGGTGAGCACCGGGATCGAGAACGCGATCAGCTTGGTCAGGCCCAGGTTGGACACGAACAGCGAGAACAACGCCAGGATCACCACCAAGGTCTTATAGGACAGTGGCAGGATTCGGCTGAAGTATTCGGCGCAGGCGCAGGTCAGGCCGACGGCGGTGACCAGGCAGGCCAGGGAGATCAGCACAGCCAGGAAGCCGCTGCCCAGGGAGCCAAAGGTGTGTTGCACGTAGGCATGCAGAACAGCGGCGCCATTGGCGGCACCGGCAGCGACTTCATGGCTGCCCGCCCCAAGGCGGAACAGGCTGACGTACACCAGCGCCAAGCCGACGCCGGCGATCAACCCGGCAATGATCGCGTAACGGGTGATCAGCTTAGGCGATTCGACACCACGGGAACGGATCGCGTTGACGATCACGATGCCGAACACCAGCGCGCCCAGGGTGTCCATGGTCAGGTAACCATTGATAAAGCCTTGGGAGAACGGCGCAGCCGCGTATTCCGGGGTGGCGACCCCCACGTCACCGGCCGGCAAGGCAAACGCGGCGATGCCGAGGATGGACAGCGCGATAATTTTCAACGGTGCCAGGAAACGGCCCACGGTGTCCAGCAGGCGGCCGGGGTACAGGGAGACGAAAAACACCACCAGAAAGTACACAGAGCTGTAGAGGAACAGCGCCAGCGGGCTTTCGCCGGTCAACGGCGCCAGACCCACTTCAAAGGACACGGTCGCGGTACGCGGGGTGGCGAACAGCGGCCCTACCGCCAGATACGCGGCGGCCGCCAGCACGCCACCGGCGATCTTGCCGATCGGGCTGCTCAACGCGTCCATACCGCCGCCGACCTTGGCCAGGGCGATCACTGTGACCACCGGTAGCCCGACTGCGGTGATCAGGAAACCCAACGCCGCCATCCAGACATGGGGCCCAGACTGCAAACCAACGATAGGCGGGAAGATGATGTTGCCGGCGCCCACGAACAGGGCAAAGGTCATAAAGCCCAACGCCAGGATGTCCTGGCTTTTCAACACTTTCATTTGAGGAAATACCACACTACTGAATCGGAATTTAGAGAGGGCTTCCCTATGGATGAGGGAAATGCTGTCGGCCCTTATGGGCACCAACCGGTCTAGCGCGCGGCTTCTTTTTGGGATGCGGGCGCTTTAAAGAGGCAGCAAGGGTACAGAATTTGGCCGACAAACGCACTGTTGCAGGGCGGACCGTCCGATAAGCGACATCCTAATGTCGCGTTTTCATACTTAACTTGGCAATACAGACAAAAAATATGGGAGGGGGCTTGCTCCCGATAGAGGAGGCTCAGTCACTGATGATGTGACTGAACCTCCCCTATCGGGAGCAAGCCCCCTCCCACATGGGACCGAGTACATTTCAATAAACGGGCCGCCCTGAATGCACAAAGGCCACCCGAAGGTGGCCTTTGCCTGGTGAAGCGTCAGTTAAGCGCGAGGCTTACTTGACAGCCCAACCGGTCAGCTCGGACAGAGCCTTGCCGATGTCTGCCAGCGAACGCACGGTTTTCACGCCTGCGTCTTCCAGGGCAGCAAACTTCTCGTCTGCAGTGCCCTTGCCGCCAGAGATGATTGCGCCAGCATGGCCCATGCGCTTGCCAGCAGGGGCAGTCACACCAGCGATGTAGGAAACAACCGGCTTGGTCACGTGTGCCTTGATGTAGGCAGCCGCTTCTTCTTCAGCCGAACCGCCGATCTCACCGATCATTACGATCGCTTCGGTCTTCGGGTCTTCCTGGAACAGCTTCAGGATGTCGATGAAGTTCGAACCTGGGATCGGGTCACCGCCGATGCCGACGCAAGTCGACTGACCGAAACCGGCGTCAGTGGTCTGCTTCACAGCTTCGTAGGTCAGGGTGCCGGAACGGGAAACGATACCGACTTTACCTGGCAAGTGAATGTGACCGGGCATGATGCCGATCTTACATTCGCCTGGAGTGATCACGCCTGGGCAGTTAGGGCCGATCAGGACCACGCCCAGCTCGTCGCACTTGACCTTGGCGTCCAGCATATCCAGGGTAGGAATGCCTTCGGTGATGCACACGATCAGCTTGATGCCGCCGAATGCTGCTTCCAGGATCGAGTCCTTGCAGAAAGGAGCTGGAACGTAGATCACGCTGGCGGTGGCGCCAGTGGCTGCTACAGCGTCTTTCACGGTGTTGAACACGGGCAGGCCCAGGTGCTCGGTGCCGCCTTTGCCCGGAGTTACACCACCAACCATCTTGGTGCCGTATTCGATGGCTTGCTGGGTGTGGAAACTACCTTGCGAACCGGTAATACCCTGGCAGATAACTTTGGTGTCTTTATTGATCAGGACGCTCATTATTTGCCCTCCGCAGCTTTAACAACTTGTTGAGCAGCGTCGGTCAGGCTGGTAGCCGCGATGATGTTCAAACCGCTTTCTGCCAGTACTTTAGCGCCCAGTTCAGCGTTGTTACCTTCAAGGCGAACAACCACCGGGATTTTCACGCCGACTTCTTTCACTGCACCGATGATGCCTTCGGCAATCATGTCGCAACGAACGATGCCGCCGAAGATGTTGACCAGTACTGCAGCGACGTTGGAGTCGGACAGGATGATCTTGAAGGCTTCGGTTACGCGTTCTTTGGTAGCACCACCGCCCACGTCGAGGAAGTTGGCTGGTTTGCCGCCATGCAGATTGACGATGTCCATGGTACCCATGGCCAGGCCAGCACCGTTGACCATGCAGCCGATGTTACCTTCCAGGGCTACGTAGTTCAGTTCGAACTTGGCAGCGTGCGCTTCGCGCGGATCGTCTTGCGACGGATCGTGGAAAGTCTTCAGCTTAGGCTGACGGTACATGGCGTTGGCGTCGATGTTGATCTTGGCGTCGAGGCAATGCAGATCGCCGTCAGCCTTGATCACCAGCGGGTTCACTTCCAGCAGGGCCAGATCGTGATCCTGGAACAGTTTGGCCAGACCTACGAAGATCTTGGCGAACTGGGCAACTTGCTTGCCTTCCAGGCCCAGCTGGAAAGCCAGCTCGCGACCCTGGAATGGCTGAGCGCCAACCAGTGGGTCGATAGTGGCTTTGAGAATTTTTTCTGGAGTGTCGTGAGCGATCTTCTCGATGTCCACGCCACCTTCGGTGGAAGCCATGAACACGATGCGACGGCTCGAACGGTCAACGACAGCGCCCAGGTACAGCTCTTTAGCGATATCAGTGCACGATTCAACCAGGATCTTGGTGACTGGCTGGCCATTGGCATCAGTCTGGTAAGTCACCAGACGCTTGCCCAGCCACTGCTGTGCGAAGGCCTTGGCGTCTTCTTTGCTGCGAACCAGCTTAACGCCGCCCGCTTTACCGCGACCACCAGCGTGAACCTGGGCTTTTACAACCCATTCAGTCCCGCCGATTTTATCGCAAGCTTCTGCTGCTGCTTCCGGGGTGTCTACTGCGTAGCCCTGGGATACTGGCAGGCCGTATTCAGCGAACAGCTGCTTACCCTGATACTCGTGAAGATTCATGCTTTTTACCGTCTTCGTTAGGTACTGCGCATTCGGCGCTGCGCTCATTATGAGTGCCGCGCCACCTGTGACTGCTGCTTACGCAACTTGCCGGACTTAAGCCCGGTCAAGCTGCGCAAGACTGCGTCCAGCGGACATTCCGCGGTGAGTCTTGCGCGCAAGGCTCACGACGGGCAACCGCCGTGGTTTCTTATTATCTCGTTTTAGCGCTTCTTCTTGTTCGCGATGTGAATGGCATGACCATTCACTGCCAGCGCGGCTTCGTGCAACGCTTCGGACAGGGTCGGATGGGAGAAAACCATCATGCCGATGTCCTCGGCACTGGTGCCGAATTCCATACCGATTGCGCCCTGCTGGACCAGTTCTGCTGCGCCTGGGCCAATCACATGGACGCCCAATACGCGGTCAGTCTTGGCATCAGCGATGACTTTGACAAAACCACCGGTGTCGTTGGCTGCCATGGCACGGCCAGAAGCAGCAAACGGGAAGGTGCCGACGTTAACTTCAACGCCTTCAGCTTTCAACTGCTGTTCGTTCTTGCCGACCCATGCAATTTCCGGGTGGGTGTAGATAACCGATGGGACCAGGTCGTAGTTCATCTGGGTTTTGTGGCCCTTGATGCGCTCGACAACCATGATGCCTTCTTCGGAAGCCTTGTGCGCCAGCATCATGCCGCGAACCACGTCGCCAATGGCGTAGACGCCTGGAACGGTGGTAGCGCAGTGATCGTCAACGTGGATGAAACCACGCTCGTCGATGTTCACGCCGCAGTCGGAAGCCAGCAGGTCGGTGGTCACTGGGCGGCGACCAACGGCTACGATCAGCTTGTCGAAAGTAATGGTCTGCTCGCCATCCTTGTCGGTGTAGGTCACGACTACTTCTTCGCCGTTAACCTTCGAGCCGGTCACGCGAGCGCCCAGCTTGATGTCCAGACCTTGTTTGGTCAGGGTTTTCAGCGCTTCTTTGGACACTGCGGTGTCAGCAGCCAGCAGGAACGTATCCAGGGCTTCGAGAACAGTGACCTGGGAACCCAGACGGGACCAGACCGAACCCAGTTCCAGGCCGATCACGCCAGCGCCGATCACGCCCAGACGCTTAGGAACTGCTTGGAATTCCAGGGCGCCGGTCGAATCAACGATCACGTTCTGGTCAACAGGTGCTGGTGGAATGTCGATTGGACGCGAACCTGGGGCCAGGATCACGTTTTCGGCTTCGATGATTTCTACCGAACCGTCCGGCTTGGTGATTTCAACTTTCTTGCCGGCCAGCAGTTTGCCGTGACCTTGCAGGGAAGTTACGCCGTTGGCCTTGAACAGGGTCGCAACGCCGGAGGTGAGGCCTTTAACGATGTTGGCTTTACGGCCGACCATCGCGGGTACGTCCATGGTCACGCCAGCGTGGTTGATGCCGTGGATGGCAAAACCGCTTTGCGCTTCGTGGAATTTCCAGGAGCTGTCCAGCAGCGCCTTGGAAGGAATGCAACCAACGTTCAGGCAAGTACCGCCCAGTGCCAGTTTGCCTTCCTTGTCGGTGTATTTTTCGATGCAAGCAGTCGAGAGGCCCAGTTGTGCGGCCTTGATGGCGGCAACATAGCCGCCAGGACCTGCACCAATCACTACAACGTCAAATTTCTGCGACATGAAAATAGTTCCTCTATTTAGCAGCAAGCTTTCAAGCCACAAGCCCCAAGCCCGACTGCCGTTTCCGGCAGCCTGTCACTTGAGGCCTGCAGCTGCTTCTATCAGATATCCAGCAGCAGACGAGCTGGGTCTTCCAGCAGGTTCTTGATGGTCACCAGGAAAGTCACGGCTTCTTTACCATCGATCAGGCGGTGATCGTAAGACAGCGCCAAGTACATCATTGGGCGGATCACGACTTGGCCGTTGATGGCCATCGGACGCTGGATGATGTTGTGCATGCCCAGGATAGCGGCTTGCGGCGGGTTGACGATCGGGGTCGACATCATCGAACCGAAGGTACCACCGTTAGTGATGGTGAAGGTACCGCCGGTCATCTCGTCGATGGTCAGCTTGCCGTCACGGGCTTTCTTGCCGAAGCTGGCGATGCCGCCTTCGATTTCAGCCAGGCTCATCAGCTCGGCGTTACGCAGAACCGGAACCACCAGGCCACGGTCGCTGGACACGGCAACGCCGACGTCTGCGTAGCCATGGTAAACGATGTCGCTACCGTCGATGGAAGCGTTGACTGCCGGGAAGCGTTTCAGCGCTTCGGTGGCCGCTTTCACGAAGAACGACATGAAGCCCAGGCGCACGCCGTTGTGGCTCTTCTCGAACAGATCCTTGTACTTCGAACGCAGGGCCATGACTTCGGTCATGTCGACTTCGTTGAAGGTGGTCAGCATCGCCATGTTCGACTGTGCTTCAACCAGACGCTTGGCCACGGTGGCACGCACGCGGGTCATCGGAACGCGCTTCTCGGTGCGGTCGCCAGCGGCGAACACAGGAGCAGCGGCAGCAGGCGCTGCAGCCTTGGCAGGTGCAGCCGCTGGAGCGTTTTTCTTGGCTTCAACTGCAGCAACCACGTCTTCCTTGGTCACACGGCCGTCTTTGCCGGTGCCTTTGATGGAAGCCAGGTTGATGCCGTTTTCTTCGGCCAGCTGACGAGCAGCCGGTGCGGCGATTGGATCTTCGCCACCAGCAGCCGGAGCAGCAGCTGGAGCAGAAGCCGCAGCCGGTGCAGCGGCTGGAGCGGCAGCAGCGCTGCCCGCTTCGATCGAGCCCAGTACCTGGTTGGACAGGACGGTATCGCCTTCATTGGCAATGATCGCGCCCAGCACGCCGTCAGCTTCGGCCAACACTTCCAGAACGACTTTGTCGGTCTCGATGTCGACGATCAGTTCGTCACGCTTTACAGCCTCGCCTGGTTTCTTGTGCCAAGTGGCAATGGTGCCATCGGCAACCGATTCCGGGAATGTCGGGGCTTTGATTTCAATAGCCATTATCTGTGGGTCCTTAAAATTCGGTTTCAGTCAGCGCGAAGGCGTTAAACAGTGAAAGCATCTTGCAGGAGTTTTTCCTGCTGCTCGGCGTGCATCGATGCATAGCCACATGCTGGTGCGGCAGAAGCATCGCGACCGGCGTACTCCAGGCCCAAGCCCTTGATGTGGTTACCCATGCTGCGACGCAGATGATGCTGGCTGCTGTACCACGCGCCCTGGTTCATCGGTTCTTCCTGACACCACACTACATTAGTGAGGTTGGTGTAAGGCGCGATGATCTCCATGAGGTCATCTTCCGGGAACGGGTAAAGCTGCTCGATACGCACGATGGCGATATCTTCGCGGCCTTCGGCACGGCGTTTTTCCAGCAGATCGTAGTAGACCTTGCCGCTGCACAGGACCAGGCGAGTTACCTTGGCCGCATCCAGTACATCGATTTCTGGAATCACGGTCTGGAACGAACCGTCAGCCAGATCTTCCAGGGTCGAGATGGCCAATTTATGACGCAGCAGCGATTTCGGCGTCAGCACTACCAGCGGCTTGCGCAGCGGGCGAATGACCTGACGACGCAGCAAGTGGTAGATCTGGGCCGGGGTAGTCGGCACGCATACCTGGATGTTGTGCTCGGCGCACAGTTGCAGGTAACGCTCCAGACGGGCCGAAGAGTGCTCCGGACCCTGACCTTCATAACCGTGTGGCAGCAGCATGGTCAGCCCGCACAGACGGCCCCACTTGTGCTCGCCGCTGGTGATGAACTGGTCGATAACCACCTGGGCACCGTTGGCGAAGTCGCCGAACTGGGCTTCCCAGATCACCAGCGCCTGAGGCGTGGTGGTCGAGTAACCGTATTCGAACGCCAGCACGGCTTCTTCGGACAGGAACGAATCGTACAGGTCGAAACGTGGCTGGCCTTCGTACAGGTTCTGCAACGGGATGTAGGTGCCCGCGTCTTTCTGGTTGTGCAGAACCGCGTGACGGTGCGAGAACGTACCACGGCCGATGTCCTGGCCGGTCATGCGGATCGGGTGACCTTCGAACGCCAGGGTCGCGTACGCCATGGTTTCAGCGTAACCCCAGTTGATCGGCAGGCCGCCGGCTTGCATTTTCTGACGGTCTTCGTAGATCTTCGCAACCTGGCGCTGTACGACAAAGCCATCCGGAATTTCCAGCAGCTTGGCAGACAGTTCCTGCAGGGTCTTCAGATCGAAAGACGTATCGTGACGTGCAGTCCAGGCGTGGCCCAGGTACGGACGCCAGTCGACGAACAGCTCTTTGTTCGGCTCTTTAACCAGGCTTTTTACAACATGCAAACCATTGTCCAGCGCGTTGCGGTATTCGTCGACTTTCGCCTGAACACGCGCTTCGTCAACCACACCGGCCTTGGTCAGGCTTTCGGCGTACAGCTCACGGGTAGTGCGCTGCTTGGTGATCTGCTGGTACATCAACGGCTGGGTGCCGCTTGGTTCGTCCGCTTCGTTGTGACCGCGACGGCGGTAGCAAACCAGGTCGATCACCACGTCACGCTTGAACTGCATGCGGTAGTCGACAGCCAGTTGGGTCACGAACAGCACGGCTTCCGGATCATCACCATTCACATGGAGGATCGGTGCCTGGATCATCTTGGCAACGTCGGTGGCGTACTCGGTGGAACGCGCGTCCAACGGGTTGCTGATGGTGAAGCCCACCTGGTTGTTGATGACGATGTGAACGGTACCGCCAGTCTTGAAGCCGCGGGTCTGCGACATCTGGAAGGTTTCCAGAACCACGCCTTGACCGGCAAATGCCGCGTCGCCGTGGATGGAAATCGGCAGAACCTTCTCACCGGTGGTGTCGTTACGACGATCCTGGCGAGCCCGCACCGAACCCTCGACCACTGGAGAAACGATTTCCAGGTGGGATGGGTTGAAGGCCATGGCCAGGTGAACTTCACCGCCGGCGGTCATCACGTTGGACGAGAAGCCCTGGTGGTATTTAACGTCACCGGAACCCAGCTCGACCTTTTTCTTGCCTTCGAACTCGTCGAACAACTCGCGCGGGTTCTTGCCGAAGGTGTTGACCAGCACGTTGAGACGGCCACGGTGGGCCATGCCGATCACGATTTCCTTGGTGCCGTAGGAGCCGGAACGCTGGATCAGCTCATCGAGCATCGGAATCAGGCTCTCGCCGCCTTCCAGGCCGAAACGCTTGGTACCCGGGTATTTGGTGCCCAGGTATTTTTCGAGGCCTTCGGCTGCGGTCACGCGCTCAAGCAGGTGGCTGCGCACATCGGCGGACATAACCGGACGGCCACGCACGCCTTCCAGGCGATGCTGGAACCAGTGACGCTGTTCGGAGTCGGTGATGTGCGTGAACTCAGCGCCAATGGTGCGGCAATATGTCTGCTGCAACGCTTCGTGAATTTCGCGTAGGCTCGCTTCCTCTTTGCCGATGAACAGGTCGCCGGCACGAAAGATCGTATCAAGATCGGCATTGGTCAAGCCGTAATGATTGATCGACAGGTCTGCAGGTGCAGGACGCTTCCAGAGCCCCAGCGGATCGAGCTGGGCCGCCTGGTGGCCACGCATACGGTAGGCCTGGATCAGTCGCAATACTTCAACTTGCTTCTTCTCATGCTCACTGCTCACGCTTCCGGCGGAAACCGGTTGGGCGCGGCGCTGGTTCTTTGCCAGCAGCACGAACTGATCGCGAATTGTTGCGTGCGATACATCGGTGGCAGCGTTGCCGTCTGAAGACAACGTCTGAAATTTGGTGCGCCATTCTTCTGGCACAGCGTTAGGGTCGTGCAGGTAGAGCTCATAAAGCTCTTCCACATAGGCAGCGTTACCACCTGAAAGATAGCCGCTGTTCCACATGCGCTGCATCACGCTTTCTTGCATGCTTGGTCACCCTCGATTTGGGGACACCACCGGCGGCGACACCGAGTTTGCTTGCAAAAGGCCCAGTGCAGCGACCAAAACAAGCCACTTAGGATCACGCTGATAGTTCGGGTACCAACCCGAATGCCCCTGCTTGTCTCATTTCTTCAAAATAAGAGCCGCGGCTTTGTAAGTCGCTGCTCAAGTTAAAACTACGGCGCCGGTTGAAGCCTGCGCCGTAGCATTTACGGGCACAACGGTCCTGCTTTGCTACAACGTCAATTACACGCCGCTTTGCAGCAGCATGTTACGGATGTGACCAATGGCCTTAGTCGGGTTCAGGCCTTTGGGACATACGTTGACGCAGTTCATGATCCCGCGGCAGCGGAATACGCTGAACGGGTCATCCAGTGAAGCCAGGCGCTCGGACGTATAGGTGTCACGGCTGTCTGCCAGGAAGCGATACGCTTGCAGCAGAGCGGCTGGACCCAGGAACTTGTCCGGGTTCCACCAGAAGGACGGGCAGGAAGTCGAGCAGCAAGCGCACAGGATGCACTCGTACAGACCGTCGAGCTTTTCGCGTTCTTCCGGGGACTGCAGACGCTCGATGGCCGGAGCCGGCGTATCGTTCTGCAGGAATGGCTTAACTTTCTCGTATTGCTTGTAGAAGATGCTCATATCGACGACCAGGTCACGGATAACCGGTAAACCTGGCAGAGGACGAACGATCAGCTTGTTGCCTTTAACCACGGCGGACAGCGGCGTGATGCACGCCAGGCCGTTTTTGCCGTTGATGTTCATGCCGTCGGAACCGCACACACCTTCACGGCAAGAGCGACGATAGGAGAAACCTTCGTCCTGCTCTTTGATCAGGGCCAGCACATCCAGCACCATCAAGTCTTTACCACCGGTATCGACCTGGAAATCCTGCATGAACGGCGCAGCGTCCCGATCAGGGTTGTAGCGATACACACTGACTTTCAACATGGCAGCCACCCTTAGTAGGTCCGAATTTTCGGTTCAAACGTCGGAACCGTCTTCGGCGAGAAGTTAACGGCACGCTTGGTTACGCGCTTGTCACCCGGGAAGTACAGGGTGTGGCACAACCAGTTTTCGTCGTCGCGATCTTCAAAGTCTTCACGAGCGTGAGCACCACGGGATTCTTTACGAACCTCGGCGGCGATCGCAGTCGCTTCAGCCACTTCCAACAGGTTTTGCAGCTCAAGGGCTTCGATACGAGCGGTGTTGAACGCCTGGCTCTTATCGTTGATCTTGACGTTGGCGATGCGCGTGCGCAGGTCGGCCAACTGGGCGATACCCTTCTGCATGTATTCGCCGGTACGAAATACACCGAAGTAGTTCTGCATGCAGCTTTGCAGCTCGCGACGCAGGGTAGCCACGTCTTCGCCATCGGTACGCTCGTTCAGAGCGTTCAGACGGGCCAGGGCGGTTTCGATGTTGGCGTCAGTGGCGTCATCGTATTCGATGCCGTCGGTCAGCGCCTTCTCGAGGTGCAGGCCGGCAGCGCGGCCGAATACCACCAGGTCGAGCAGCGAGTTGCCGCCCAGACGGTTGGCGCCGTGTACCGATACGCAAGCCACTTCGCCTACTGCGAAGAGACCATGAATGATCTCGTCCACACCTTCGGCGTTCTGGGTAATCGCCTGACCATGAATGTTGGTCGGCACGCCGCCCATCATGTAGTGGCAAGTCGGAACAACCGGAACCGGAGCAACCACCGGGTCAACGTGAGCAAAGGTCTTGGACAGCTCGCAGATACCTGGCAGGCGGCTGTGCAGCACTTCCTCGCCCAGGTGATCGAGCTTCAGCATTACGTGGTCGCCATTCGGGCCACAGCCGTTGCCGGCGATGATTTCCTTGACCATGGAGCGGGCAACAACGTCACGACCAGCAAGGTCTTTCGCGTTCGGAGCATAACGCTCCATGAAACGCTCACCGTGCTTGTTGATCAGGTAGCCACCTTCACCACGGCAACCTTCGGTGACGAGTACACCAGCGCCGGCGATGCCGGTTGGGTGGAACTGCCACATTTCAATGTCTTGCACCGGCACGCCAGCACGCAGCGCCATGCCAACGCCGTCACCGGTGTTGATCAGGGCGTTGGTGGTCGATGCGTAGATACGACCTGCACCGCCAGTCGCCAGAACGGTAGCCTTGGCGCGGATGTAGGTGGTTTCACCGGTTTCGATGCAGATAGCGATCACGCCGACGAATGCGCCGTCCTGGTTTTTTACCAGGTCAACCGCGTAGTACTCGTTCAGGAACGTGGTGCCAGCTTTCAGGTTGCCCTGATAAAGGGTGTGCAGCAGCGCGTGACCGGTACGGTCGGACGCAGCGCAGGTACGGGCAGCCTGGCCACCTTTACCGTAATCCTTCGACTGACCGCCGAATGGACGCTGATAGATACGACCTTGCTCGGTACGCGAGAACGGCAGACCCATGTGGTCCAGCTCGAACACGGCGGCCGGGCCTTCCTGACACATGTATTCGATAGCGTCCTGGTCACCGATATAGTCGGAACCCTTGACGGTATCGTACATGTGCCAGCGCCAGTCATCGTTCGGGTCGGCGGAGGCGATGGCGCAGGTGATGCCACCCTGAGCCGATACGGTGTGGGAACGCGTCGGGAACACCTTGGTGATCACGGCAGTCTTGTGACCGCCCTGAGCCAGCTGCAGCGCTGCGCGCATGCCGGCGCCGCCGCCACCAATGATGATGGCGTCGAAGGAAATAGTTGGAATGTTAGCCATGGATCAGATACCCCAAAGAATCTGCACACCCCAGACGAAGTAAGCGAACATCATGACGCCGCATACTGCCTGGAAGAGAAACCGTACTGCTGTCGCAGACTTGCCCAGCGCCATCGGCGTCAGGTAGTCGGTCGAGATGGTCCACATGCCGACCCAGGCGTGAGCGCCCAGGGCTACAAGGGCCAGCAGACTGAAGATTCGCATCGCATTATGGGAAAACAGGCCGTGCCATTGCTCATAGCCGATGCCCGGATTTGCGACGAGGTATCCGATCAGGAAAATGAAATAAGCCGCGAGAACGACCGCAGACACACGCTGTGCCATCCAGTCATAGAGGCCCGAACGCGACAGATTCGTTACGCTGGTTACCATATCCAAACTCCTGCCAGAACGATCAGCACCAAGGCAATGGCGATGACGATTTTCGAGCCCAGGCGGCCGCCTTCCAGCGTCTCACCGATGCCCATATCCATGATCAAGTGGCGCACGCCGGCTACCAAGTGATACAGCAGAGCGGACAAGAGACCCCATGCTACGAACTTGGCCAGCGGACTGGTCAAGCATGCCTTCACCTCGGCATAACCTTCCTCGGAACCCAAGGATTTGCTCAATGCATAAAGCATGAAGCCCAAGCCCAGGAAGAGGATGATGCCGGAAACACGGTGCAGGAACGACGTAACGCCGGTGATGGGGAGTTTGATGGTCCTTAGGTCTAGGTTTACAGGTCGTTGGCTATTCACGGCTTTTTTTCACACTGAAGAGCCCCTAACAATCAGGGCAAAGTTGTTGGGGAGTGTACTGGTCAGGCAACACCACCCAGGGAGTGCGACCCCCAATGAAAGCAAGCCCAAAAGCCCTTGGCGGTCGGTGGCCGAGTATAGACAGTTAGGCTACTAATGACAACGCGCGGACCTCACGCTAATAGCGCATTGCGCTGGCGGAATAAAAGGCGTAAATGGCGGTAAATTTCGAGGAAAAAGTCCTGTGAAAGCCTTCTGGAGCAAGACTTTAGGCAAATTGACATCTGAATTTATCTCACTATAGTGGTCCGGGCCCTGCGTGGGGGGTCTGTCTGATGATTTGAAGCATAAATAGGAGGCCACATGGCTGACAAAAAAGCGCAGTTGATCATCGAGGGCGTAGCCCCCGTCGAGCTGCCCATTTTAACCGGCACCGTTGGTCCTGATGTTATCGACGTACGGGGCCTTACGGCCACGGGCCGTTTTACTTTCGACCCAGGCTTCATGTCGACCGCTTCATGCGAGTCGAAGATTACCTATATCGATGGCGATAATGGCATTTTGCTGCATCGGGGCTACCCGATCGAGCAACTGGCTGAAAAATCGGACTACCTGGAAACCTGCTATCTGCTACTAAATGGCGAGTTGCCAACCGCCGAGCAGAAAGCCGAGTTCGTCAGTACCGTAAAGAACCACACCATGGTTCACGAGCAGTTGAAGACTTTCTTCAACGGCTTCCGTCGCGACGCCCACCCAATGGCAGTCATGTGCGGCGTAGTCGGCGCCCTGTCGGCTTTCTATCACGACTCCCTCGACATCAATAACCCGCAGCATCGCGAAATTTCCGCGATCCGCCTGGTTGCCAAGATGCCGACCCTGGCCGCAATGGTTTACAAGTACTCCATGGGTCAACCCATGATGTACCCGCGCAACGACCTGACTTACGCGGAAAACTTCCTGCACATGATGTTCAACACCCCGTGCGAGATCAAACCGATCAGCCCGGTGCTCGCCAAGGCAATGGACCGGATCTTCATCCTCCATGCCGACCACGAGCAGAACGCCTCCACCTCTACCGTGCGCCTGGCCGGTTCTTCGGGTGCCAACCCGTTCGCCTGTATCGCCGCCGGTATCGCCGCACTGTGGGGCCCTGCCCACGGCGGTGCGAACGAAGCCGTATTGACCATGCTCGATGAAATCGGCGATGTCTCGAACATCGACAAATACATCGCCAAGGCCAAGGACAAGAACGATCCGTTCAAGTTGATGGGCTTCGGTCACCGGGTCTACAAGAACCGCGACCCGCGCGCCACCGTCATGAAGAAAACCTGCGACGAAGTGTTGAGGGAACTGGGCATCAAGAACGATCCGCAACTCGAACTGGCCATGCGCCTGGAAGAGATCGCCCTGACCGACCCGTACTTCATCGAACGCTCGCTGTACCCGAACGTCGACTTCTACTCGGGGATCATCCTCAAGGCGATCGGCATTCCAACCAGCATGTTCACCGTGATCTTCGCCCTGGCGCGGACCGTGGGCTGGATCTCCCACTGGAAAGAAATGCTCTCCAGCCCGTACAAGATTGGCCGCCCGCGCCAGCTGTACACCGGCTACGCGTCGCGTGACATTACCAAGTTGGAAGATCGCAAGTAAGCATCTGACTGACGAGTAATAAAAAAGCGGCCTCCTTCATGGAGGCCGTTTTTATTTGTGCAGGAACTGAGAAACTGTTTTGTCTGAAATGCAGCTATCGGGAGCAAGCCCCCTCCCACATTTGACCGAGTACCCGCCTTGGAATGCAGTCAAATGTGGGAGGGGGCTTGCTCCCGATGGCAATGACCCAGCCAACACAAAACCCCAGCCTGTCGACCTGGGCATTTCCTATTGAGCTACACCCCCCCACATTTGACCGACTACCCACCTTGGAATGCAGTCAAATGTGGGAGGGAGCTTGCTCCCGATGGCAATGGCCCAGCCAACACAAAACTCCAGCCAAAAAAAATGCCCCAGCCTGTCGACCGGGGCATTTCCTACTGAGCCACACCCACCCACATTTGACCGACTACCCACCTTGGAATGCAGTCAAATGTAGGAGGGAGCTTGCTCCCGATGGCAATGGCCCAGCCAACACAAAGCGCCAGGCAAAAAAATGCCCCAGCCTGTCGACCGGGGCATTTCTTATTGAGCTACAACCTTAGTGAGCAACCGCCCCACTCGCCCCCAGGCCAGTCTGCGAACGCACAAACTGCGGGAAGTACAGCGCCCGTTCCTTGACTGCCGCCGCCGACTTGTCGGTGATGGAGAAGAACCAGATACTGACGAACGCGATCATCATCGAGAACAGTGCAGGGTACTCATACGGGAAGATGGCTTTTTCGTGATGCAGGATCGACACCCAGATGGTCGGCCCCAGGACCATCAGGCCCACGGCACTGATCAACCCGAGCCAGCCACCAATCATTGCGCCACGGGTGGTGAGGTTCTTCCAATACATGGAAAGCAGCAACACCGGAAAGTTACAGCTAGCCGCGATGGAGAAGGCCAAGCCGACCATGAACGCAATGTTCTGGCTTTCAAACAGGATACCCAGACCGATTGCCAGCACCGCCAAAGCGATAGTGGTGATCTTCGAGACGCGAATCTCATCCTTGTCGTTGGCCTTGCCTTTCTTGATCACGCTGGCATACAGGTCATGGGACACCGCCGAAGCACCGGCCAGGGTCAAGCCCGCAACCACCGCGAGGATGGTGGCAAACGCCACAGCCGAGATGAAGCCCAGGAAGATACTGCCACCCACCGCGTTGGCCAGGTGAACCGCTGCCATGTTGTTACCGCCGAGCAAAGCGCCTGCAGCATCCTTGAACGCCGGGTTAGTGCTGACCAGCAGGATCGCACCAAAACCGATGATAAAGGTCAGGATGTAGAAGTAGCCGATGAAGCCAGTGGCGTACAACACGCTCTTACGGGCTTCCTTGGCGTCGCTCACGGTGAAGAAGCGCATCAGGATGTGCGGCAGGCCGGCGGTACCGAACATCAGTGCCAGGGCCAGCGAGAACGCGGAGACCGGATCTTTCACCAGGCCGCCGGGGCTCATGATCGCCTCACCTTTAGGGTGAACCTTGATCGCCTCGGAGAACAACGTGCTGAAGTCGAAGTTGACGTGCTTCATCACCATCACCGCCATGAACGTAGCACCAGACAGCAGCAACACTGCCTTGATGATCTGCACCCAGGTGGTTGCCAGCATGCCGCCGAACAGCACGTACATGCACATCAGGATACCCACCATGATCACCGCTACGTGGTAATCGAGGCCGAACAGCAACTGGATCAGCTTGCCCGCGCCGACCATCTGCGCGATCAGGTAGAACGCTACCACCACCAGCGAACCACAAGCCGACAGGCTGCGGATCTGGGTTTGCCCGAGGCGGTAGGACGCCACGTCGGCAAAAGTGTATTTGCCCAGGTTACGCAAGCGCTCGGCGATCAGGAACAGAATGATCGGCCAGCCCACCAGGAAGCCGATCGAGTAGATCAGGCCATCGTAGCCGGAGGTGTATACCAGTGCGGAAATACCCAGGAAGGACGCGGCAGACATATAGTCGCCGGCAATCGCCAGGCCGTTCTGAAAACCGGTGATCTTGCCGCCGGCCGCGTAATAGTCGGCCGCCGAGTTGTTGCGCTTGGACGCCCAGTAGGTGATGCACAACGTCGCGCCGACAAAGACCACGAACATCAGGATCGCTGGAATATTCAGCGGTTGTTTTTGCACTTCACCGGTCAATGCCTCCGCCGCCCATACAGCAGGCGCGAAGACCGAAGCACCGAGTACAGCCAATAGACGACGGATCATTGCGCAGCCTCCTTGAGAATCGCATTGTTCAGGTCGTCGAATTCGCCGTTGGCGCGTCGCACGTAGATCGCAGTGAGTACAAAGGCCGAAAGAATCAGCCCGACACCAATAGGGATTCCCCAGGTGATGGACGAAGTGGGGCTGATCTTAGCCCCCAGCAATTGCGGCCCGTAGGCAATCAACAGGATGAATCCGGAGTAAAGCCCTAGCATGATCGCCGAGAGAATCCAGGCGAACTTTTCCCTTTTTCTAACCAGCTCCTTGAAGCGCGGGCTGTTTTGAATCGAGAGGTAAATGCTGTCGTTCATTGTTTTAATCCTCGCAGCACAGCTTTTTTATTATTGGAACAATATCCACTGTATGCGACTGCGGGACTCGTTCCAGACGACCTTAGTATTAGGAGGGAGTGTAGCGAGGGTTTGCTAGGGCGCAGAAACATTTGCGGGTGACGAAAATAATGTGGGAGGGGGTTTGCCCCCGAGAGCGGTAGACCAGTCAGATCATCAGCGACTGACACGCCGCAATCGGGGGCAAGCCCCCTCCCACAGGGGGTTAGTTACATCAAAGGGGGGTTACTTAGCGAGCCACTCGGCAACCCGCTCAGGGTGCTTGGCAACCCAGTCTTTGGCGGCGGCATCAGGCTTGGCGCCTTCCTGAATGGCGAGCATGACTTCACCGATTTCATCCTTGGAGGCCCATTGGAATTTCTTCAGGAACGCCACGACTTCTGGCGCTTTCTTCTCCAGACCCTTGCTGCCGATGCTGTTGACGGTTTCAGCAGCACCATAAATCCCTTTTGGATCGTCCAGGAAGCGCAGTTTCCACTTGGCGAACATCCAGTGTGGCACCCACCCGGTGACCGCAATGGATTCCTGCTTGTCTTCGGCACGGGTCAGTTCGGCGATCATCGCGGCGCCGGAACTGGCTTGCAGCTTGTAGTCCAGGCCATAGGCCTTGATCGCTTCGTCGGTCTTGAGCATCACGCCTGAACCGGCGTCGATACCGACGATCTTGTTCTTGAAGGTGGTATCGGTCTTGAGGTCTTCAATGGACTTGGCCTTGACGTACTCCGGCACGATCAGGCCGATCTTCGCATCCTTGAAGTTGGGGCCGTAGTCGACCACCTTGTCCTTGTTCTTGGCCCAGTATTCACCGTGGGTCACGGGCAGCCAGGCAGAGAGCATGGCGTCGAGCTTGCCGGTGGCAACGCCTTGCCACATGATCCCGGTGGCAACCGCTTGCAGTTTGACGTCATAACCGAGCTTTGCCTTGATCACCTCTGCCGCCACATGGGTGGTGGCAACGCTGTCGGACCAACCGTCCACATAGCCGATGCTCAGGGTTTTGCTGTCGGCGCTGGCCAGTGTGGAGCTCATCGCAACTACCAGAGTGGCAGCTGCGCCCAAGAGTCGTCGCATCTTCATCGTACTTCCCCGAAAGTGCTGCGCCCGACGGATGTCGAGCGACGTCAACCTGTTGTTATGTGGTGCGCCGCGCCCCCTTCACGCGCATCGATCCGGCCGCTACGACATCAGTGGAGTGCTGATACTTCGATCATCAACCTGCCGGGGCCTTTGACCTGCTCTGTCAGCGACCTCAGGTAAGCAAGAAACGACATCACATCGCCAGCTAGCGCTTTTATGGGACACTCGCCTCATACCCCGCCCGAACTTTGCATGTCTAAATCATGCAGCCCCACTGGGACGCGACAAATCCGGGTAAGATGCGCGCCTTTGCTCCCCAGATAAGCCGACCATGCCTGCGACTGCCCGCTTCCCTGCCCTGCCCTATTTCTTCGCCTCGATCCTCGGCCTGCTCGCGCTGGTCGGGTACTGGTATGGCCTCGGCCGACCGGTGGTATTGCCAGACGTGGCCAGCGCCAGCCACAAGCTGCAATGCGCCTCCTACACGCCCTTCGACAAGGACCAGTCGCCATTCGACCAGCCGTTCACGCTGCGCCCCGAGCGCATGGACGCCGACCTGGCCCTGCTGGCCACCCGCTTCGAATGCATCCGCACCTACTCCATGACCGGCCTGGAAGCCTTGCCGGACCTGGCGCGCAAGCACGGGCTGAAACTGATGATCGGCGCCTGGGTCAACGGCAACCCGCTCGACACCGAGAAAGAAGTCGACGCCTTGATCGCCTCGGCCAACGCCAACGCCGACGTGGTCACCTCGGTGATCGTCGGCAACGAGACCCTGCTGCGCAAGGAAGTCACGGCCACCCAGTTGGTGAAGCTGATCCATAAGGTCAAAAGCCAGGTCAAGCAGCCGGTCACATATGCCGACGTCTGGGAATTCTGGCTGCAACACCCGGAAATAGCCCCAGCGGTGGATTTCCTGACCATCCACTTGCTGCCCTACTGGGAAGACGATCCCTCGGGGATCGACCAGGCACTCAAGCATGTCGGCGATGTGCGCCAGACCTTCGGCAACAAATTTGCACCCAAGGACGTACTGATCGGCGAGACCGGCTGGCCCAGCGAAGGCCGCCAGCGCGAAACCGCGGTGCCGAGCCGGGTCAATGAGGCCAAGTTCATGCGCGGCTTCGTGGCCATGGCCGAAGCCAATGGTTGGCACTACAACCTGATCGAAGCCTTTGATCAGCCGTGGAAGCGTGCCAGTGAAGGCGCTGTCGGGGGTTACTGGGGCTTGTTCGATGCCGACCGCCAGGACAAGGGCATCCTCGCCGGCCCGGTGACCAACGTGCCGTACTGGCCGCTGTGGCTGGGGGTGGGCGGAATCATCCTGTTGGGCACGCTGGCGCTCGGCGGGCGGGTGCGCAGCCCGCGCTCCGCCTGGCTGCTACCGCTGCTCGGGGCCGTCGCCGCCTGCTCCATCGGCACCTGGGCCGAACTGACCCGCGTAACTGCACGCTTCAATGATGAATGGGTGTGGGCGGGGCTGCTGGTCGCGCTGAACCTGCTGGTACTGGCGCACGCGGCCCTGGCCTTGAGCGACCGCCAGGGTTGGCGCGAACGAGCATTCAACTGGCTGGAGCAGCGCGCAGGCTGGCTGGTAGCAATCGCTGGGTTCGCGGGTGCGGTCATGATGCTGGCGCTGGTGTTTGACCCGCGTTATCGCAGCTTCCCAAGTGCGGCGCTGGTACTGCCCGCCCTGGTCTATCTGGTTCGCCCGGTGACCGGGCCACGTCGGGAAATCGCGCTGCTGACCTTTATCATTGGTGCCGGCATTGCGCCGCAGTTGTTCCGCGAAGGTCTGCTGAACCAGCAGGCGTGGGGTTGGGCGCTGGTCAGTGGGTTGATGGTTGTGGCTTTGTGGCGGTGCTTGCGGATGCGCAAGGCTTAAGAGCGCCATCGGGGGCGGTGCGACGATTCGACTTGCCCCCGATTGGCCCTATCAGGCGCCCCGTGGCTTGCGGACCAACCGCAACCCGGCAATCACCACTGCAAACACCGCAAACGTGGTGTTGTACAACGCCAGCGCTGGCAACCCGAACACCAGCCCCAGCACCGCTAACCCCCACCCCGCGCGCCCCGGCACGAAAAACGCCAGCACCGAGGTAATCAGTGCAGCCCAGCCCATCATCTTGAAGTGAATCATCAACCCCAGGTTCGAACGCACCTGGCATTCCCAGCGACTGGCTTCATCCGCGCAAATACCGACCCACCGGCCATCCTCCATAAAGCCGTAACGCGCGGCATAACTGGCGGCCAGCCATAACGGCAGGGCAATAAGCAGCAGGATCAGTGGCAAGCGGCGGGACATGGAGCACTCCGATAGGCAAAAACGGCGCTCAGCTTAATCCCCCGGCGGCCGTTAGCAAGATGTGTACGCAGATAAGTGTTCATCAATGCGTCGCAAAGTGTATCTTCTGGCAACTATCACCCCGATTCCGACGTTTTTTTTCCGATTTTTCGTGCCGAAAGCTGGCACTTCGGTGGCAACGCGGTGGTCATAGCCTGCGAACTTCATTCAGCACGTTTCCTCTTAGGGATTAAGTCATGCTCCGTTCCTTGCGCTGCGCTGCCTTGCTGGGCAGCCTTTTTTTGAGTGCGTCAGCACTGGCCGTCGACATCGACCAGGCCAGCTATGGCTTCCCTTTGACCAACCCGTTCGAAGCGACCATTGCCACCACGCCGCCTGACCTTCGGCCCAGCTTGCCGAGCAACGACGAAATCAACCAGTCGGACTACACCCTGAACATGCGCCCCGAGCGCGAATTCAGCCTGCCCGACAACTTCTGGGCAGTGAAGAAACTCACCTACCGCATCGCCAAGCAAGACCACGCCGCGCCACTGATCTTCTTGATCTCGGGCACCGGTGCGCGGTTTGACAGCAGCATCAACGAATACCTGAAAAAACTCTACTACCAGGCCGGCTACCACGTCGTGCAACTGTCATCGCCGACCAGCTTCGACTTCATGAGCGCAGCCTCGCGCTTCGCCACGCCTGGCATCACCCAGGAAGACGCCGAAGATATGTACCGCGTGATGCAAGCAGTGCGCGCGCAGAACGCCTCGCTGCCGGTCACCGACTTTTACCTCAGCGGCTACAGCCTCGGCGCGCTGGATGCGGCGTTTGTCAGCAAGCTCGATGAAACCCGCCACAGCTTCAACTTCAAGAAAGTGCTGCTGCTCAACCCGCCGGTCAACCTGTACACCTCGATCACCAACCTCGACAGACTGGTGCAGACCGAGGTCAAGGGCATCAACAACACCACGACCTTTTATGAGCTGGTGCTGAACAAGCTGACCCGCTACTTCCAGCAAAAGGGCTACATCGACCTTAACGACGCCCTGCTCTACGACTTCCAGAACTCCAAGCAACACCTGACCAACGAACAGATGGCCATGCTGATCGGCACCACGTTCCGCTTTTCGGCGGCCGACATCGCGTTCACCTCGGACCTGATCAACCGCCGTGGCCTGATCATCCCGCCGAAGTACCCGATCACCGAAGGCACCAGCCTCACGCCGTTCCTCAAGCGCGCGCTGCAATGTGACTTCGATTGCTACCTCACCGAACAGGTCATTCCGATGTGGCGCGCCCGTTCCGATGGCGGCAGCCTGTTGCAACTGGTCGATCAGGTCAGCCTGTACGCCCTCAAGGACTACCTGCACGCCAGCCCGAAAATCGCCGTCATGCATAACGCCGACGACGTGATCCTCGGCCCGGGCGACCTCGGCTTCCTGCGTCAAACCTTCGGCGATCGCTTGACCGTCTACCCGCTGGGCGGCCACTGCGGCAACCTCAATTACCGCGTCAACGCCGACGCCATGCTGGAGTTCTTCCGTGGCTAAATATCTTCTGCTGCTTGCCGCCCTGATGTGCGCAAGCGTGGCCAATGCCGACAACAGCAAGGCTCACGCGCCCACCGTGGTGGGTGCCGACGGTTTCAAGGAGCCACTGAGCAAGCTCAAGTTCAATCCGGGCCTGGACCAACGCGAATTCGAACGTTCATCACTGACCGCCCTCAACGTGTATGACCCGTTGGAGTCGTGGAACCGCCGCGTGTACCACTTCAACTACCGCTTCGACCAATGGGTGTTCCTGCCAGTGGTTGACGGTTATCGCTATGTCACACCGAGCTTCCTACGTACCGGCGTGAGCAATTTCTTCAACAACCTGGGCGACGTGCCCAACCTGTTGAACAGCCTGCTGCAACTCAAGGGCCACCGCTCCCTGGAAACCACCGGGCGCCTGCTGGTCAACACCACCCTCGGCGTCGCCGGCCTATGGGACCCGGCCACCTCCATGGGCCTGCCGCGCCAAAGCGAAGACTTCGGCCAGACCCTGGGCTTCTACGGCGTGCCTGGCGGCGCCTACTTGGTGTTGCCGATCTTGGGCCCGTCGAACCTGCGCGATACCGGCGGCCTGCTGGTCGACTACAGCGCCGAATCGCAGATCAACTTCTTGAACGTCTCCGAAGTCAGCTCCAACCATCCGGAAATCTGGGCCCTGCGCGCGGTCGACAAGCGCTACCAGACCAGCTTCCGCTACGGTCAGATGAACTCGCCATTCGAGTACGAAAAAGTGCGCTACATCTATACGGAATCGCGCAAGTTGCAGATTGCCGAGTAACCGATCCGCGCTGTAAAAAAGCCATTCGACGCGCTCGAGTGGCTTTTTTTTGCCTGCTCGATACCTGACGCCTACCCCAGCACCTGCGCCAGAAACGCTTGGGCGCGTGGCGTTTGCGGCGCAGTGAAAAACGCCTCCGGCGGCTGGTCTTCGATGATCCGCCCGCCATCGAGAAACAGCACACGCCCGGCCACTTGCCGGGCAAAGCCCATTTCGTGAGTGACGCAGAGCAGGGTCATGCCGCTTTCGGCGAGCATGACCATCACGTCCAGCACCTCGCCGACAGCCTCCGGGTCCAGCGCTGACGTCGGCTCATCGAACAGCATGATTTTTGGGGCCATGCACAATGCCCTGGCAATCGCGACCCGTTGCTGTTGGCCGCCCGACAGTTGCGACGGGTATTTTTTCCAGTGTTGATCAATCCCGACTTTTTTCAGCAGCGCCATGGCCTGGTCCTGTGCACTGTCGCGGGGCATGCCGCGCACGGCCACCGGCGCCAGCACGCAGTTTTGCAAGACGGTCAGGTGAGGAAACAGGTTGAAGCCCTGAAACACCATGCCGACCTCACGCAAAGCCGCCCGGCAGTGTGTCGGCGAAGCGCTCACGTCGGCGCCCAGCACCTGGATTCGGCCCTGCTGCGCAGGTTCCAGACGATTGAGGCAACGGATCAACGTGGACTTGCCGGAGCCCGAGGTACCGCACAGCACAATTCGTTCGCCCTGCACCACCCGCAGGTCGATGCCGTGCAACACCTGATACGGGCCATACCATTTGCTCAGCCCTTCGACGTCGATGACCACCGGCGCAGGCGGACAGATCAACCGCTTTAACTGCATTGATGACCCCATGTGTGCCCTCTCCTATCATTCGTCAGTTGGCCGCAGATGCTGGGTAAGTCGACGATCAAGACGGTTCACCCCACGCCGGACACACTCGACCACTAGCAGGTAAACCAGCGCCACCCACACATACACCTGGAAATCAAAAGTGCGTGAAAACGCCAGCTTGGCCACGCCCATCAAGTCCAGCAAGGTCACCAGCGACACAATGGCGCTGGCCTTGATGATCAAAATCAGTTCATTGCCCAGCGGCCCCACCGTCACGATGAGCACCTGCGGCATGGTGACCTTGAAAAACGTGGTGGTGCGGTTCAACCCCAACGCCGTCGCGGCTTCATAGTGGGCACGCGGCACAGAGAGCAATCCGCCGCGAAAGATCTCGGCCTGGTAGGCCGCCGTATTCAAGGTGAACGCCAGCAAAGCGCAAAACCATGGGTCGCCGAACCACCCCCACAGACCAAGGTCGCGCCAGAAACCGTGGAAGGAACCCAAGCCGTAATAAATCAGGAACAATTGCGCAAGCAGTGGAGAGCCCCTGAAAAAGTAGACATAGGCCCTGCACCCGTACTGCAACGAGCGCCAGCGCGAAGTCCTGCCCAACGCCAACAGCACGCCGAGCACCATCCCGACGCTGCTGGATAGCGCCACCAATTGCAGGGTAAGCAACAAGCCATCGAGCAACTGCGCCCCATAGCGCTGAAACAGTTCAAGCCCGAACCACTCGGCAAAGCGCTCGCCCGCCGTCATGAGGCACGCTCCCGGCCCTGGCCGTAGTGCTTTTCAAGCTGCGCGATGCAAAACCCCGAGATCGATGACAGCAGCAGGTACAGGCAACACGCCGCCAGATAAAACAGCATCGGCTCCTTGGTGGCATTCACCGCCAGGCTGGTCTGGCGCATCAAGTCCACCAGGGAAATGGTCGACACCAACGCCGTGTCCTTGAGCAGGCTCAACCAGTTGTTCGAAAGCCCCGGCAAGGCAACTCTCATCACCTGCGGCAGCACCACCTTGAAAAACGTCTGCCTGCGACTCAAGCCCAATGCCTGGGCGCCTTCATACTGACCGCGTGCGACGGTCTTCAGCGCACCCAGCCACACCTCGCTGGAAAAGGCCGCCAGCACCAGGCTGAACGCGATCACCGCCGCCACAAACGCGTTGATGGAAAACTCGGCCGAACCGCCCCAATACGCCTGGAATTTCTGCAGAGCGATCTGGATGCCGTAATACACGATCAATAACGTCAACAACTCCGGCAGGCCGCGAAAACAGATGGAGAACAGCGCTGCCATCGCCCTCACCGTTGCGTTGGGCGATTTGCTACACAACGCCACCAATAACCCCAATGGCAACCCCAGCGGCACACACGCCAATGCCAGCGCCATCGTGACCCCTGCGCCCGCCAGCAGCGCGCCACCCCAACCGCCGGCGCCCAACGACAACAACCCCAATGACTCGAACATGGAAGACGCTCCCGCGCTTAATCATCCTCAAGGCCATGGGCCAACTTGAGCTGTCGATACGTGCCGTCGGCGATCAAATCCGCGATGGCCTGGTTCAGCCTGGCGCGCAACGCTTCATCAGCCTTGCGCACGGCAATACCGGCGTCGCTTTGCGTACCGGGAATAGCCAGCACCCGGCAACACTGCGGGTCGGTGCTCTTCAACCACTCCTGCATCGGCGCGCTGTCGTTGACCACCGCATCCAGGCGGCCATTGAGCAGGTCACTGTTGGCCTCGTCCTGCCCGACATACAACTTGACCCGCGCGCCATTGGCGCCATAGACATCCTGGTTGTAGATGCCCTGGGTCGAGGACGATTGAGCACCGACCGTCTTGCCGGCCAACGTGGCCGGTGCAGGGTCCTGAATGTCGCTGCCCCTGGGCACTGCCAGGACCATGCGCGTGCGGTTGTAGGGCTGGGTGAAGCTGACGGTCTGCTGGCGCTCTTCGGTGATGGCCATTGAGGCGATGATTGCGTCGTACTTTTTCGCGAGCAGGCCCGGGATGATGCCTTCCCAGTCCTGGGCCACGATCGCGCATTCGACGCTCAGCCTGGCGCACAGGGCGTGCGCCATATCGACGTCAAAACCACGCAGTTGGTTATTCGAGTCCACATAGTTGAACGGCGGATAAGCGCCCTCCGTGGCGAAACGCAGCGGTTGCGCGTGGGCCACCGACAGCAGCCCGAGGGTGATCGTTACGGCATAGAGCGTCTGTTTGACGTGTTTCATGAAGGCACCTACCGAATTATTTTTATTCTGGGTAGTGCCTGAGGCCTGGTTAACCTGAAGGGACACGGGTAATTGACGCAGGCTCAGTCACTGACCAAGCGGACACTACGTCAACTTGCACAAATAGTCTATTTTTTACATATGGTCTATTTCTGAGTTTTTTGTAGGCAAAACCCTGAGCGCCCAATCAACCGCGCACGGCCCGCCAGGTTTTGCCCGCCACAGTGACCAGTGCCAACACCAGCGCCCCGGCAATAATGCCCGCCACTGCGTTGAGCAAGGTCGGCATCAACCACGCCAGGCCACCGGTGCTCTGGCTGACCGTCTCGACCCAGTGATGCACCACCGGCACGCCATGGGTGAGGATGCCGCCGCCGACCATGAACATCGCCGCCGTACCGATCACCGACAGGCTTTTCATCATGTACGGTGCGGCGCGCAAGATCGCGCCACCGATACTGCGCGCCATCTGCCCAGGCTTCTGGGTCAGCCACAGGCCCAGGTCATCGAGCTTGACGATGCCGGCCACCACGCCGTAGACGCCGATGGTCATCACAATGGCAATGCCCGATAGCACAATCACCTGCTGCGTCAACGGCGCATCGGCAACGGTGCCCAGGGTGATGGCGATGATTTCGGCCGAGAGGATGAAGTCGGTGCGGATCGCGCCTTTGATCTTGTCCTTTTCGAACGCCACCAGATCGGTCGCCGGGTCCGCCACGGCGGTAACCAGCTGGGCGTGGTCGGCCTGGTCTTCGGCTTTGCTATGCAGAAACGTGTGAGCGAGCTTCTCAAAGCCCTCGAAACACAAGTAGGCGCCGCCGAGCATCAACAACGGCGTCACCGCCCAGGGCACAAACGCGCTGATCAACAACGCTGTCGGCACCAGGATCAGCTTGTTGAGAAACGACCCCTTGGCCACCGCCCACACCACCGGGATCTCCCGCTCGGCGCGCACCCCGGACACTTGCTGGGCATTGAGCGCCAGGTCATCGCCGAGCACGCCGGCGGTTTTCTTGGCGGCCATCTTTGTCATCAGTGCAACGTCATCGAGTACTGCGGCGATATCGTCGATCAAAACCAACAAGCTGCTTCCTGCCATGAATCGGGCTTCCATAAGGGTGAGATGGCGCGAGCATAACGCGGCCATGGGCGTTGCGGGCACATTGTTGAGGCTCGCGGATGGCCGGTGCTACCATGCGCAACCGCCTGTCATGGCAAGGAACCCTCTGGTTTATGAGCAGCATTCGCGAGCGCAATAAAGAAAAGATCCTGCGGGCGGCGAGCGAGGAGTTTGCCGACAAGGGCTTCGCCGCGACCAAAACCAGTGACATCGCCGCCAAGGCCGGGCTGCCCAAGCCCAACGTCTACTACTACTTCAAGTCCAAGGACAACCTCTACCGCGAAGTACTCGAGAGCATCATCGAGCCGATCCTGGCGGCCTCCACGCCGTTCAACCCAGAGGGCGAGCCGGCGGTGGTACTGAGCAACTACATCCGCTCGAAAATCCGCATCTCCCGCGACCTACCCTTCGCCTCCAAAGTGTTCGCCAGCGAAATCATGCACGGAGCTCCGCACCTGAGCGCCGAGCAGGTCGAGCAACTCAACGCCCAGGCCAAGCACAATATCGACTGTATCCAGCATTGGGTCGATCGCGGGCTGATCGCTGCGATTGAGCCCAATCACTTGATGTTCAGCATCTGGGCGGCGACCCAGACGTATGCGGATTTTGATTGGCAGATTTCGGCGGTGACGGGTAAAGCCAAGCTGGATGAAGCGGATTACGAGGCGGCGGCGCAGACGATTATTCGGTTGGTGCTTAAAGGCTGTGCGCCGGACTGAGACACCGAGGTGCCAGTGCCCATCGGGAGCAAGTCGAATCGTCGCACCGCCCCTCCCACATTTGATCGGGTTTACACATTTCTATTTGTGAATGCAGCCAAATGTGGGAGGGAGCTTGCTCCCGATGAGGCCCTGGCAATCATCCAATAATCAAGCTGACACCCCCGCATCCGCCCACAACCCCACCCCCTCAATCGCCGTAATCGCACACTGCTCATCAATATCCGACGTATCCCCGCTGATCCCGATCGCCCCCAGCACCGCCCCATCCTGACCGCGAATCAACACACCACCCGGCGCCGGCACCACGCTGCCCTGCCCCAGGCTGTTCAACGCCGCGATAAATGCCGGGCGCTGCTGCGCATCCAGCGCGAGCAAGCGTGAGCCTTTGCCCAGGGCAATCGCGCCCCAGGCCTTGCCGATGGCGATTTGCGGACGCAGCAGGCTGGCGCCGTCTTCGCGTTGCAGGGTGATCAGGTGACCACCGCTGTCGAGCACGGCGATGGTCAGCGGTGCCGAGGCGATGGTACGGCCTGCGGCGATGGCCTGGCTGGCCAGGTTGACTGCGACTTTCAAGGTTAAAGCGCTCATGGGTGCCGTCCTTATCTTGTTATGGGAAAGCCGTTGGCTCTTCTTTAGCAGCCACAAAACACAATAAATAGAACACAATATCCATATATTATGTATACAGTTTTTTCGCACACACCTGCATATCGTCGGAAAATCGCCGTTAAAACACGCCAAGACCAACGCAAAGACCGCCGAATAAAATGCATTGACCTACGCAGCTCGCCATGAATACACTTTGCACAGACGCAACTTGTATACAATTATAAAACGCAAGAGGCCGCAAAATAATGAGCAAAATGAGAGCAATCGAAGCCGCCGTTCTGGTGATGCGCCGCGAAGGGGTCGACACCGCCTTCGGTATCCCAGGCGCCGCGATCAACCCGCTGTATTCGGCCTTGCAGAAGGTGGGTGGCATCGATCACATCCTTGCTCGCCATGTTGAAGGCGCCTCGCACATGGCCGAGGGCTACACCCGCACCAAGGCCGGCAATATCGGCGTGTGCATCGGCACATCGGGCCCGGCGGGCACCGATATGGTCACCGGCCTGTACAGCGCCTCGGCCGACTCGATTCCGATCCTGTGCATCACCGGCCAGGCCCCCCGGGCGCGGATGCACAAGGAGGATTTCCAGGCAGTGGACATCACCAGCATCGTCAAGCCGGTGACCAAGTGGGCAACCACCGTCCTCGAACCCGGCCAGGTGCCGTATGCGTTCCAGAAAGCCTTTTATGAAATGCGTTCCGGCCGCCCTGGCCCGGTGCTGATCGACCTGCCGTTCGACGTGCAGATGGCCGAGATCGAATTCGACATCGACGCCTACCAGCCGCTGCCCCTGGCCAAACCCGTGGCCACGCGCATCCAGGTGGAAAAAGCCCTGGCCCTGCTCGACCAGGCCGAACGCCCGCTGCTGGTGAGTGGTGGCGGTGTGATCAATGCCGATGCCAGCGACTTGCTGGTGGCGTTCGCCGAGCTGACCGGCATCCCGGTGATCCCGACCCTGATGGGCTGGGGCACCCTCCCCGACGATCACCCGCAGATGGTGGGCATGGTCGGCCTGCAAACCTCCCACCGTTATGGCAACGCGACGCTGCTGAAATCGGACGTGGTGCTGGGCATCGGCAACCGCTGGGCCAACCGCCACACCGGTTCGGTGGAGGTGTACACCGAGGGGCGCAGATTTATCCACGTCGACATCGAGCCGACGCAAATCGGCCGCGTGTTCACCCCGGACCTGGGCATCGTTTCCGACGCCGGTGCCGCGCTGACGATGTTCATCGAAGTCGCCCGCGAATGGAAAGCCGCCGGCAAACTCAAGGACCGCAGCGCCTGGCTGCATGACTGCCAGCAGCGCAAGGCCACCCTGCAGCGCAAGACGCACTTCGACAACGTGCCGGTCAAGCCGCAACGGGTGTACGAAGAGATGAACCAAGTGTTCGGCAAAGACACCTGCTACGTCAGCACCATCGGCCTGTCGCAGATTGCCGGTGCGCAATTCCTGCACGTCTACAAGCCACGTCACTGGATCAACTGCGGCCAGGCCGGCCCGTTGGGCTGGACCATCCCGGCGGCACTCGGCGTGGTCAAGGCCGACCCGAGCCGCAAGGTGGTGGCGCTGTCCGGCGACTATGACTTCCAGTTCATGATCGAAGAACTGGCCGTGGGTGCGCAGTTCAAGCTGCCGTATATCCACGTGGTGGTGAACAACGCCTACCTGGGATTGATACGCCAGGCCCAGCGCGGGTTCGAAATGGACTACTGCGTGCAGTTGTCTTTCGACAACCTCAACGCCCCGGAACTCAACGGCTATGGCGTCGACCACGTCGCGGTCGCCGAAGGCCTGGGGTGCAAGGCCCTGCGCGTGTTCGAGCCGGGCCAGATCCAGCCGGCGCTGCGCCGCGCCCAGGAAATGCTCGAAGAATTCAAGGTTCCGGTGATCGTTGAGATTATTCTGGAGCGCGTGACCAATATTTCCATGGGCACCGAGATCAACGCCGTCAACGAATTCGAAGATCTGGCCCTGGTCGGTAACGATGCGCCGACTGCCATTTCCCTGCTCGATTAAGGAGAACCTTATGCCGCGCTTTGCCGCCAACCTGTCCATGCTGTTCACCGAACAGGCTTTTCTCGCGCGTTTTAAAGCGGCCGCCGATGCCGGTTTCGCAGGCGTCGAGTACCTGTTCCCCTACGCATTCAACTCCGCCGAAATCAAGGCGCAGTTGGACGCCAATGGCCTGACCCAAGTGTTGTTCAACCTACCGGCCGGCGACTGGGCCAAGGGCGAACGGGGCCTGGCGTGCCACCCGGACCGGGTCGAGGAGTTCCGCGCCGGGGTCGACCTGGCCATCGCCTACGCCCAGGTGCTGGGCAACACCCAGGTCAACTGCCTGGCAGGCATCCGGCCACAAGGCGTGGACGCTGCCACCGTGGAAAAAACCTTTGTCGCCAACCTCAAATACGCCGCCGACAAGCTGCAAGCGGTGGGTATCAAGCTGGTGATGGAAGCAATCAACACCCGCGACATCCCTGGGTTCTACCTGAACAACACCGCGCAGGCCCTGGCGATTCGCGAGCAGGTGGGCAGCGCTAACCTGTTCCTGCAATACGACATCTATCACATGCAAATCATGGAAGGTGATCTGGCCCGGACCCTGGCCGCGCACTTGAGTGAGATCAACCATATCCAACTGGCGGATAACCCGGGGCGCAACGAACCGGGGACTGGGGAGATCAACTATCGGTTCCTGTTCGAGCATTTGGATCGCATCGGTTATCAGGGTTGGGTTGGCTGTGAATACAAGCCGTTGACCACCACCGAAGCGGGTTTGGGTTGGCTCAAGACCCACAACGCGATCTGACAGGCACCACACGAAACCAAAAAGTGGAAGGGGGCTTGCTCCCGATAGCGGTGTATCCGTCAACACACAGGTTGAATGAAAGACCGCTATCGGGAGCAAGCCCCCTCCCACATTTGGACCCCATGTGTTTGGCAGACCGCGCTCTATCGAATAAAAAGAGGATTTCTTCATGGCTAAAATCGGATTTATCGGCACCGGCATCATGGGCCAACCCATGGCCGCCAACCTGCAAAAAGCCGGTCACCAACTGTTCCTGTCCGAACACCACGGCAAAGCGCCACACGCGCTGCTCGCGGCCGGCGCCGTCGCATTGGCCAGCCCGCAGCAAGTCGCCCAGGAAGCAGAATTCATCATCGTCATGGTGCCCGACACCCCGCAGGTCGATGACGTGCTGTTCCGCGCCGATGGCGTAGCCGCCGGTCTGTCGCCAAACAAAGTGGTGATCGACATGAGTTCGATCTCCCCCACCGCGACCAAGGCGTTCGCCGCGAGGATCAACCAGACCGGCGCGCAGTACCTCGATGCGCCGGTGTCCGGCGGTGAAGTCGGGGCCAAGGCCGGCACCTTGAGCATCATGGTCGGCGGCGAGCCGCAGACCTTCGAGCGTGCGCTGCCGTTGCTCCAGAACATGGGCAAGAACATCACCCTGGTCGGCGGCAACGGCGATGGCCAGACAGCCAAAGTGGCGAACCAGATCATCGTCGCGCTAAACATCCAGGCGGTGGCTGAAGCGCTGCTGTTCGCCGCGAAAAACGGCGCCGATCCGGCCAAGGTGCGTGAGGCGCTGATGGGTGGCTTTGCCGCGTCGAAGATCCTTGAAGTACACGGCGAACGCATGATCAAGGGCACCTTCGATCCGGGCTTTCGCATCAATCTGCACCAGAAGGATCTGAACCTGGCGCTGGCCGGGGCCAAGGAGCTGGGGATCAACCTGCCGAACACCGCCGGCACCCAGCAAGTGTTCAGCACCTGCACCGCCCTCGGTGGCGGTAATTGGGACCATTCGGCGCTGATCAAGGGGCTGGAGCATATGGCGAATTTTTCGATTCGCGATCAGTAAGCGCGCTGTGAAATGCGAGCCAGTGTGGGAGCTGGCTTGTCTGCGATGAGGACAACTCGGTCTCATTGACTTAGCCATCATGCGCCCCCCCCCGGGTTCAGCCAGATTGTCCTGCAGCGCCGGCCGCCGGATGTGGCACAAAGCCCGCGTGGACAGCCCGTTCGAATCCCCCTAGGCTTGCCCGATATCCGATATGGGCGAGAGTTATGGACAGCAACAAAGACTGGCACCAGCGTCTCTACGTCATGGTTTTCCAGAGCGACACGCCGGCCGGGCGGCGTTTCGACAGCACGCTGCTGCTGCTCATTCTCGCCAGCCTGGTGGTGGTGATCCTCGACAGCATTCAGGAAGTCCACGACAACTACGCCAACGTGCTGGCCTACATCGAGTGGGGCTTCACCATCATCTTCGCCATCGAGTACGGCCTGCGGCTGTACTGCTCGCCCAAGCCGTTGCGCTATGCCTTCAGTTTCTATGGCTTGGTGGACTTGCTCGCCATTGTCCCCGGCATCCTCGCGCTGTATTACAGCGACGCCCAGTACCTGCTGATCATCCGCATCATCCGCATGCTGCGGATCTTCCGGGTGCTCAAGCTCGGGCCATACCTCAAGCAGGCCAACTACCTGATGTCGGCGTTGCGCGGCAGCAAGCAGAAGATCGTGGTGTTCCTGCTCAGCGTCTGCACCCTGGTGACGGTGTTCGGCACCTTGATGTATGTGATCGAAGGGCCGGAGCACGGCTTTACCAGTATCCCCAAGGGCATCTACTGGGCGATTGTGACGCTGACCACCGTGGGCTTTGGCGACATCGTGCCCAAGACTCCGCTGGGCCAGGTGATTTCGTCCCTGGTGATGATCACCGGTTACTCGATCATCGCCGTGCCTACCGGGATTTTTACCGCTGAACTGGCCAATGCCATGCGCGGTGAACAGTTGCAAACGGACTGCCCGGTGTGCAAGAAAAACACCCATGACGCGAACGCGGCGTTTTGTTCGCGGTGTGGCAACGCGCTGTTTAAGAAACTGGAATAAGCAAAGTTCTTTTTAATCTTTAAACGACTATGCACCCCCGGCTATAGTCGCTGGCAAAGTGCCTCTCTCTACTCTCGAACAACAAGGAATGAGCAGTGAAAAAACTCGTTAGCGCCTCTCTCCTGGCCGCAGGCCTTGCACTGGCCGGCGTCGTCCAGGCCGCACCGACCACTCTGCTCAACGTCTCCTACGACGTGATGCGCGATTTCTACAAGGACTACAACGCCGCCTTCCAGAAACACTGGGAAGCCGAGCACCCGAACGACAAGCTGACCTTGCAGATGTCCTTCGGCGGCTCCAGCAAACAAGCGCGCTCGGTGATCGACGGCCTGCCGGCTGACGTGATCACCATGAACATGGCCACCGACATCAACGCCCTGGTCGACAACGGCAAACTGGTGCCGGACAACTGGGTCAGCCGCCTACCGAATAACAGCGCGCCATTCACTTCGGCCACCGTGTTTATCGTGCGCAAGGGCAACCCGAAAGCCCTGAAAGACTGGCCGGACCTGCTCAAAGATGGCGTGCAAGTGATCGTGCCCAACCCGAAAACCTCGGGTAACGGCCGCTACACCTACTTGTCAGCCTGGGGCTATGTGCTGAAGAACGGCGGCGACGAAGACAAGGCCAAGGCCTTTGTCGGCAAGCTGTTCAAGCAAGCGCCCGTGCTGGACACCGGTGGCCGTGCCGCGACCACGACGTTCATGACCAACCAGATCGGCGACGTGCTGGTGACCTTTGAAAACGAAGCGGAGATGATCGCCCGCGAGTTCGGCCGCGATCAGTTCGAAGTGATCTACCCAAGCGTCTCCGCCGAAGCCGAGCCGCCGGTCACGGTGGTGGACAAAGTGGTCGAGAAGAAAGGCACGCGCGCGGTTGCCGAAGACTACCTGAAGTACCTGTGGTCGCCGGAAGGCCAGGAAATCGCGGCCAGCAACTACCTGCGCCCGCGTGATCCGAAAGTGCTGGCCAAGTACACCGATCGTTTCCCGAAAGTCGACTTCCTGTCGGTCGAGAAGACCTTTGGCGACTGGCGCACCGTGCAGAAAACCCACTTCAACGATGGCGGGGTGTTTGACCAGATCTACAGCGGGCAGTAAGCCGCGCCCACTGAAGGAAGGCGAGCACGTGTGGGAGCTGGCTTGCCTGCGATAGCGTCGCCCTGGTGTGTCAGATACACCGGGGGGTCCACATCGCAGGCAAGCCAGCTCCCACATTTGTTTGGTGTTCAGCGTGATCCTCAGGCCGCCGGATGGCCTGTTTCGGCAGGTGTGTCTGAATGTATCATGGGGGCTCGAAGCCAACGCCAAGGCTTCAGTCATCATTTCACGGCATGAGTGATATCACCGCCAACAGCCTACTCGCCGCCGAGTCTTGTCTTTACTCTCGCTCGCCATCTTCCTTCGCTTTTATGAGAACACCATGAACGCTACTCCCCACGCTACAAGCACCATGACCCGCGGGATGGTGATGCTGTTTGCGTTTTGCTGCGGCGTCATCGTCGCCAACATCTACTACGCGCAGCCGATCATCGAACTGATCGCGCCGGACATCGGCCTGACGCCTGCGATGGCCAGCCTGATCGTATCGCTGACGCAAATCGGCTACGCCCTGGGCCTGTTTTTCCTGGTGCCCCTGGGTGACTTGCTGGAAAACCGCAAGCTGATGATCAGCACAACGGTGATCGCCATCGCCAGCCTGCTGGCCGCGGCGTTTACCGAGCAACCGAACCTGTTCCTGCTGGTGTCGTTGTTGATCGGTTTCAGTTCGGTGTCGGTGCAGATCCTGATCCCTCTGGCGGCGCACCTGGCGCCTGCCGAGTCCCGTGGCCGAGTGGTCGGCAGCATCATGGGTGGCCTGTTGCTGGGTATCCTGCTGGCACGGCCGGTGTCCAGCGTCGTCGCCGACCACTTCGGCTGGCGTGCAATGTTCATGGCCGCCGCAGCGTTGATGGCCATTATCAGCGTGGTCCTGCTGATGACCATCCCCAAGCGCCAGCCCGACCACAACGCCAGCTATGGCCAATTGCTGCGCTCCCTCGGCACCCTGCTGCGCGAACAACCGCTGCTGCGCCAGCGCGCCTTTTATCAAGGTTGCATGTTTGCCACCTTCTGCCTGTTCTGGACCGCCGCTCCGCTGGAGCTGGTGCGTAACCATGGCCTGAGCCAGACCCAGATCGCCATCTTCGCCCTGGTCGGTGCCATCGGCGCCATCGCCGCGCCCATCGCCGGGCGTTTGGCCGACGCTGGCCACACCCACCGCGCGTCGCTGCTGGCCATGGTGTTTGCGGTGTTGAGCTTCCTGCCGGCCTTCGTACACCCGCTGTACAGCGTGATCGGCCTGGCAGTGACCGGCGTGGTCCTCGACTTCTGTGTGCAGATGAACATGGTCCTCGGCCAACGCGCCGTCTACGCCCTCGATGCCAACAGCCGCAGCCGCCTGAACGCGCTGTACATGACCAGCATCTTCATCGGCGGTGCCTTCGGCTCGGCGATTGCCAGCAGCGTGTACGAACACGGCGGCTGGCTGGGCGTGATGCTGGTGGGCAGTGCGTTCCCGCTGGTGGCGTTGCTGCGCTTTCTCAGTGCTGCGCGCCACACCTCGGTGGTCACGGCCTGACGGCTTGACGCGCCGGGATCGTGAGTGGGATTACGATCGCGGCCTGCCACTGGACGATGGGGCGATAAGCTGCATCAGTTGTAACAAGAGCGCTGACAGTGTCTTGGCAAGCATTTCGAACAGTGCAGATGGCCCGGTTGGGGTTTCACCAGGCTGCGGGGTCGGCTGTGGGTTTGGGGTTGGCGTCGGCGTCGGCGTCGGCGTCGGCGATGGTGATGGCGATGGTGATGGTGATGGCTGCGATCCACCCCACCGTACATCGCCCGGTTTGATCTGCCCCTTGCTGTTGATCACCATGTCCGCGTTGCCCGTTCCCTTCAGATCAATGGCCAGGCTCGACCGTCCCGTACTGGCATCGTGCTTGAGCACCGCTTCACCGGCGCGACCGCTGAACCGATCGGTGAACACAAGCGCGCGCACCCCCGACGCGATTAATGCTCCAGAAACGTCGATCTTATCGGTGCCGCTGGTGAAGTCCTCGATCAGGTCGGGGCTCTGCGCGGTGGAATCGCTGGCGTTATCGTAGGCAAACGTATCCGCCCCGCCTCCGCCTCTCAACGTATCAGCACCGGCACCGCCCTTGAGCCGATTGGCCGCGTCATTGCCAATCAAAGCATCACGGCCGGCACCGCCGATCGCATTCTCAATAATGCACCCCTTGGCGATGGACACATTGCCCTTCAAGCCGCCCACGTCAGAGAACGACTCCGCATTCAGATCGATCTTCTGATCCTGGGAAAACCCGGAAAAATCCAGCGTATCCTTACCGCCACCATCCCATACGCAGAAGACCGGTTTGTCTCTGGCGCTGCTAAGGCTCATCACTTCCCGCTCGGTATTGGAATTGAAGCCATAGGTGGTGTCGGTCTTGCGGGTCTGGTGATTGGCCCCATACAAGCGTTGGGCCGCGGCGATATCGTCCATCATCGGAGCGGACGGATTGAGCGACTTGAAGTCGTGACCGGATTGATGGCGTTCCGACCAGTAACTCATCACGGTGCGTGCCTTGGTGTCCTGCGCATAGACCGCGCCGTTTTGGTAGTTGGCGCCGCCGCCGTTATAGTTTCCCGGATGTTGCAGGCCGATGGCGTGACCGATTTCATGAATAGCCGTGACCGAAAAGTGACTGCCCAGCGCCGGCGAACTCCCACTTCCCCCGGTGCCGATCGTGGCCGATGTACGGGTCGTGCCGCCATGAGGCATGTCGGCAACTCCCCGGTCGCCGCGAGGGTTGTTGCGGATACTGAGCGTTCCGTCCGTACTGCCTGACTGCTCGAGGAAGTTGATAGCGGCTACATCCTGCCAGGCTTGAACCGCCTGGCGCACGCGTTGCTGCTGCTGGGCGGTGAAGCTCGCGTCTACCGTGTAGTGCAAATCGATCTTCTGATCGCCGTTACGGTCGCGAAAACGATGATTTTCCCGGGTGATTTGTTTGGCTGCCTGGTCAGTTGTAAAGGACGGTTTCTGAGTGGCGCCCGCACCAAACGGGCCGGGGTCCGATATCGGTAAACCAGCACGGGAAGTAACAGAACGCAGATCAAATCCATTCATTGTGCGGCACTCGCTTTGTTAACGAATAAATAAAGAGACCGAATCAAATCGACCCGGAGATTAAGTATCGATAGACGCAAACTAGTTGAGCCAGGCTCATCGTCATCGCTGATAATCTGGCACAGTGAAAAATATCAGACCAACCCCATTTTAGTTTCAGCCGCAACATCCCCGCGCCACGTAACATACAGTTAGATAACTAAGATTCCATTTGCAATTTAAACATTCAAGCACACAAACACCTCGCGAATAGCGGGTTGTTTTTACACTAAAAAAACATTATCTAAAGAAATACCCGCCGATGAGTTACTCCAATCTTCCACTGACAAGGACATAACCATTCAACCTTCTTTAATACGATAAACGCCGTTTAGGACCGGATGACAAACCATGACCGTTCCCCGTAGGCTTGTGCGCCGCACTGCGTCGCGATGCGCTCAATCAAGCAAGCAAGGGACACCCGATGGACCGCCTTACCGCCATGGAAACCTTCGTCCACGTTGTCGAAACCGGCTCGTTTTCCGCCGCCGCCAAACGCCTGGGCATCGGCCAGCCCGCCGTGTCGAAGAGCGTCGCGCAATTGGAAGCGCGTCTGGCGGTGCGGTTGGTGTTGCGCTCAACCCGAGGCCTGACGCCGACCGAAGCGGGCCTGGCGTTTTTCGAAAAAGCCAAGCGAGCTATCGATGAAGCCAACGAGGCCGACGCCGCCGCCCGAAGCGCGGGCGCCGGGCTGTCGGGTAACCTGCGCATCAGCGCCGCCGTAACCTTTGCCAGTCTGCATATCCTTCCGCACCTGGGGCCGTTTCTGGAGCAGTACCCTGGGATGAACATCGAAGTGGTGCTCGACGACCGCAGCCTAAACCTGGTGGAAGAAGGCATCGACGTCGCCCTGCGCATGGGCAACCTGAGCGATTCAGGGCTGACCGCGCGCAAGATCGGTGAGTCGCCCTGCCATATCCTGGGCACCCCGGCCTACTTCGAACGCTTCGGTGAACCCGCCACGCCAACTGATCTGCTGCAACACCAGGCGGTCATCTACACCCAGGGCGAAGGCCCGCGCTGGACCTTTACCCAGGGCGCCCGCGAATACCCGATCGTCGCCCGTGGCCGCTTGAACGTCACAGCGGCTGAAGGGGTACGCGCAGCCGTGCTGAACCACCTGGGCCTGACCCTCGCATCGGCCTGGATGTTCACGCCGGAACTGGCCAGTGGCGAGGTGAAACCGGTGCTGACCGACTGGCGTTTACCGGCGCGGGATTTATGGGCCGTGTTTCCGACAGGCCGGATGGCGAGTGCCAAGGCGCGGGCATTCGTGGAGTATGTGGAACGCTTGCTAAACCGCTGACGGGTGCAGGCAGCGCAGCAAACGCTCGACTGTATGCTCCAGCGGGCCAGAGTTATCCAGCACGAATAACCCCGCCCCCATGCCGGCCAGCAACTGCGCCGTAAACCGCGCATTACGCGCCAGGCGCGCATCGATATCCGCCACCGACTCACGCCCCCGCGCCAACAAGCGCTGGCGCAGTGCCGCCTGATCAACACTCAGCAACACCACCAGCAACGTCGGGTAGCGCTCGCGGGCCTGCGCCAGGTGGGCACGGGAGCCGTTGACCAGCACATCCGCCCCCGCCGCCAGCCACGCATCGATCTCCTTGGGAATGCCATAGGACAACCCATTGGCCTGCCAACTCAGCGCAAACGCACCTTCGGCTTGCATTGCGACAAACTGCTCGGCGCTCACCCCCTGCGCCGCCTCGCCCACCGCTTCCGCCGAGCGGGTAATCACCCGACGCACAATACGGCAGCCACGCTCGGCCAAACGTGGTCGTGCAGCGTCCAACAGGCTGTCCTTGCCCGAACCCGATGGCCCGATGAGATAGATCAACCTGCCCGCCATCAATACACCCTCTTCGCTTATCTGCAGATTTGTTACACGGCCGGCTACGCATCACGGCGCCTGGCCTAGACCAGCCCAGCGGCGGCCACATTATCGGATTGCGATGCGCCACGCACCCGGTCATGCGTGCCTGTCAGCACTTTCATGTTCGGTTGCAGGCAACTGCGCACGGTTTCCCGGATGGCAGAGGATCAGCCTCCTGACAAAATGCGCGCACATTGCCAGACCGCAAAGCCAATCAATAATCCACCGTTGATAAAATTGATCACATCGAGATCAGGATGATCGTCCAGCCGGGTCCTGATGATGCTGCCACCCAGCGCATGTAACTGCTGGCCTGAAAATGAGCCCACCAGAAAACCCGCCAGGTTCAGGTAGAGTCCGGCCCGGCATTGGCTCTCCAGTGTTTGAAGGACCACACTACGGAGCCACGAAAAAGGCGACCCAAAGGTCGCCTTTTGTCACTGCGCGTAGTGCTTGCTCAACCCCGGTGGCACGCCCTGCACGTCGGTCTCTTCCCACGGCCCGTCCGGGCTGATGGAGCGGCTCCAGCCGTTGCTCCAGCGGTAGTAAGTGCGCTGGCGGTAGAAGGTGTCGGGCTGGTCTTCCAGCACATACACCTGCATCTTGCCGTCCCAGTGGCTGGCCGCGCCCGGCGGCGGGGCGAAGGTTGACGACTTGCTCGGTGGCGCTTTCGCTGGGGCGGTGACCGGGCTGGAAGGTCTGGTGCCGGGTTGGGTCGACGGGCCCGACGGTGGGATGGTCGGGCCGGTGGGTGCGGGAGGTGGGCGGTGGACCGCACAAGCGCTCAAGCCCAATACCAGGCTGAGCAGGGTGATGCGTGCAAGGGCGGTCATAGGCGTTTCCTCGAATTACTTGTCCGGACTGTCGATGGTCAGCTGCTGCAGCGCAGTGGTGGTGCTGGCCAAGGGTTGGCTGCGGCCGATCCACTCGCCACGGGTCGGTTGACCGGCCCGGGATATGCGCGCAACCAGTTGGACTTCGGGGAAGTTGGACAGTTTCAACTGCGGCATCATTGCATCGGCATCGCCCAGTTCGACGGTGACGGGCAGGTCGGCGACGGTCACGCGCTTGGCCGCGAGCGGCGCCGGCGGGCCGGAGACGGCGCGGGCGAAGATGAACACGCTGTCGCCAGGCAGGGCCTTGGCCTTGATGTCGGCGGACAGGTCCACACGCACTTTCATCACGGCCTTTTGGGCAACGGTGCCGCCGTTCGCTTTCAGCCTTTCTGCCGCGCGATCGATCCCGCCTTGCAGGGCGACGCGGGAATTGTCTTGCGGTGGCAATTGCGCCAGCAGGCGGCTCCAGTAATCGATCGCCTCTTGGTAGCGCTGGCCTTCAAAGGCCACGATGCCGAGCAGGCCGAGGCTGGTGACTTCTCTCGGGTCGAGCTTGAGGGCTTCGTCGGTCAGGGCCTGGACCTTGGGCGACCACTGCTTGTTGTCGGCAAAGTACTGGGCCTGGGCCCACTGGCCCAACAGCTCCGGCTGGCGCCCGGCCAGGGCCACGGTGCGTTCGAAGACCTTGGCGGCATCGGCGGAACGGTCCTGGGCCATGTACGCACGGCCGAGGAAGTACAGGCCTTCCGCCGAATCCGGTTGAGCGGCCGCGGCGCGTTCCAGGCGGTGGGTCATGTCTTCCATGGACACCGGCGGCTGGGAGAATTCGCGGGTCAGTTCGACCTTGTCGCTGGCGCCGAAGTGCATGTACAAGCCAAGGCCCAGCACCGGCACTAAAACCGCAGCGAGCAACGGCAGCGGCTTGCCCAAACGCGATTCGCGAGGTTTTTCTACGCCTTCGGTGTCGGCCAGCAATTCGCGCGCGGCTTCGGCGCGGCCAGTGTCGAGTTGGGCGGCGCTGAGTACGCCTTCGTCCTGCTGGGTTTGCAGTTCGGCCACGCGTTCTTGATAGAGCGCCACGTTCAGCGCGGTGCGATCCTCTTCACGCTGGGCACGACGGCCACGCAATACAGGGATCAACAGGAAACTCAGGGCAATCAGAAGCAGCAAGCCGGCTGCGAGCCAGAAATCAATCATCAGTCTTGGTGTCCAGCAATTGGTCGAGGCGTTGGCGCTCTTCGGCGGATAGCGCGTCGGAACCATCGGTAGGGGCGGCGCGGCGACGGCGGACGATCACCACCATCACCACAATGCCGGCCAGCAGCAGCCCGGCGGGGCCGAACCAGAGCAGCGCGGTCTTGCCGGTGAGCGCCGGTTTGTAGCGAACAAAATCGCCATAGCGGTCGACCATGAAGTCGATGATCTGCTGGTTGTCCTTGCCCTCCCCCAACATGCGGAAGATCTCTTTGCGCAGGTCGGCGGCGATGGGCGCGTTGGAGTCGGCGATGTCCTGGTTCTGGCACTTGGGGCAGCGCAGTTCCTTGGTCAGGTCGCGGAAACGCTCGCGCTCGGCGTCATTGGCGAATTCGTAGGTGTCGATGGCGGCGTGGGCCACGCCCACCAGGCCCAAGGCTAATACGGCAGCAGCTAACCAGCGCTTCATGGCTTGGCCTCGTCGACCAGGGCCTGGTACTTGGCGGCCAGTTGTTCGCGCCAGACCACTTCATCGATCACGCCGACGTACTTGTCGCGGATCACGCCCTTGGCGTCGATAAAGAAGGTTTCCGGGGCACCGTAGACGCCGAGATTCAAACCGAGGTTGCCGTCTTCATCGCGGATATCCAACTGGTACGGGTTGTGGAATTCCGCCAGCCACTTCAAGGCCGCCGCATTGTCGTCCTTGTAGTTGATGCCGTAGATCACCACGCCCTTCTCCGCCAGCTTGTTCAGCACCGGGTGCTCGACACGGCAGGAGATGCACCAGGTGCCCCACACGTTGACCAGCGCCGGTTTGCCCAGCAGGTCAGCCTGGGTCAGGGTTTTGTCGCCCTGCACCGTCGGCAGATTGAAGGCGGGGAACGGCTTGCCGATCATGGCCGAGGGCAACTCGGCCGGGTCCAGGTACAACCCGCGGTACAGGAACACCGCCATCAGCAGAAACAACCCCAGCGGCACGACCATCAACCAACGCTTCATACCGCCGCTCCTTGCAGACCCAGCGCTTCACGCACCCGGCTCTTGACCTTGACCCGATAGCGCCGGTCCAGCGCCGCGAGCACACCACCAAAAGCGGTGATCAAACCGCCGAACCAGATCCAGCGCACGAACGGTTTGACATGCACGCGCACCGCCCAGGCTCCGTCGCCCAGCGGCTCACCCATGGCGACGTAAAGGTCGCGGGTGAAACCGGCGTCGATCCCGGCTTCGGTCATCATCGAGCTCTGCACGGTGTACAGGCGTTTTTCCGGGTGCAGCACGGCGATTTCCTTACCGTTGCGCACTACGCGCACGGTGCCTTTGTCGGACGTGAAGTTCGGCCCTTCGAAGTGCTTGGCGCCTTCGAAGATGAAGTGGTAACCGGCCAGGTCCATGGACTCGCCGGGGGCCATGCGCAGGTCGCGCTCGGCGCTGTTCTGGCTGGAGAGCACCACGCCGAGGGCACACACGGCGATGCCGATATGCGCGACCTGCATACCCCAGTAGCTGCGGGTCAGGGTGGGCAGGCCCTTGATCAGGCCTTTGTGGCGGGTCTTGTCGACAATGTCGCGCATACCGGCCAGCAACACCCAGGCGGCAAGCATGAACGTGGCAAGCACCGCCCAGTTGAAATCGCCATAGGCAATACCGGCGATCACGGCCAAGGCGGCGCTGCCCAGCAGCACCGGGGTCAGCATGCCCACCAGCCATTTCACCGGGGTGTCTTTCCAGCGCACCAGCACGCCGATGGCCATTACCACCATCAACAAGCCCATCAACGGGACGAACAAGGCGTTGAAGTATGGCGGGCCGACCGACAGCTTGGCGCCGGTCAGCGCATCCAGCACCAGCGGGTACAGGGTGCCGAGCAGGATCATCGACGCGGCCACCACCAGCACCAGGTTATTGCCCAGCAGCAAGGTTTCCCGCGACCACAGGTTGAAGCCGACCTGGCTCTTGACCACCGGCGCGCGCAGCGCGAACAGAGTCAGGGAACCGCCGACCACACACAGCAGGAAGATCAGGATGAACACCCCGCGCGCAGGGTCGGACGCAAACGCGTGAACCGAGGTCAGCACGCCCGAACGCACGAGGAAAGTGCCGAGCAGGCTGAGAGAAAACGCCGCGATGGCCAGCAACACGGTCCAGCTCTTGAACACGCCGCGTTTTTCGGTGACGGCCAGCGAGTGAATCAGCGCGGTGCCCACCAGCCAAGGCATGAAGGACGCGTTTTCCACCGGGTCCCAGAACCACCAGCCACCCCAGCCGAGTTCGTAATAGGCCCACCACGAACCCAGGGTGATACCGATGCCGAGAAAGGCCCAGGCGACGATGGTCCATGGCCGCGACCAGCGCGCCCAGGCCGCATCGAGGCGCCCGCCGAGCAAGGCGGCGATGGCGAAGGCGAAGGCCACGGAGAACCCGACATAGCCCATATAGAGCATCGGCGGGTGGACGATCAGGCCGATGTCCTGCAGCAACGGGTTGAGATCATGCCCGTCCACCGGGATCTGCGGCAGGATGCGGCTGAACGGGTTGGAGGTCATGATCAGGAACAGCAGGAAGCCGATGCTGATCATGCCCATCACCGCCAGCACCCTAGCCAGCATGACTTGCGGCAGTTGCCGGGAGAAGATCGACACGGCGAAGGTCCAGCCGCCGAGGATCAGGGCCCACAACAGCAGCGAACCTTCGTGGGCGCCCCACACGGCGCTGAATTTGTAATACCAGGGCAAGGCGCTGTTGGAGTTGCTGGCCACATAGGCGACGGAAAAGTCGTCGGTCATAAAGGCGTAGGTCAGGCAGCCGAACGCGAACACCAGGAAGGCAAACTGGCCCCAGGCGGCCGGCTGCGCCAGGCTCATCCACAGACGGTCGCCACGCCACGCGCCGAGCAACGGCACCACGGCCTGGACGATGGCGAAGCACAGGGCGAGGATCATCGCCAAGTGGCCCAGCTCCGGAATATACAGTGCGGACGTCATCACTTAGCCCTCCTTGGCTGGAGTTGGGGCGGATTGGCCGCTGTCTTTCAACGCTTTGGTGACTTCCGGCGGCATGTATTTCTCATCGTGCTTGGCCAGTACTTCATCGGCCACTACCACACCGTCGGCATTGAGTTTGCCCAGGGCGACGATGCCCTGGCCTTCACGGAACAGGTCCGGGAGGATGCCGCGATAAGTAATGGTGACGGCCTTGTTGAAGTCGGTGACCACGAAGGTGACGTCCAGGGAATCGCCGGAACGCTTCAAGGAGCCCTTCTCCACCATGCCGCCGGCGCGGATGCGCGTGTCCAGCGGGGCTTCGCCATTGGCGATCTGGGTCGGGGTGTAGAACAGGTTGATGTTCTCTCGCAGGGCGCTCATCGCCAGGCCCACGGCAATACTTACGCCGGCCAGAATGGCAAGGATGATCAACAGACGCTTTCTACGCAGCGGATTCACTTATCGGTCTCCCGGCGCAGACGACGCGCCTCTTGTTGCAGGTAACGCTTGCGGGCCAGGATCGGCACGGCGACGTTGAGGGCCAGTACGGCCAGGCAGATGCCATAGGCCGTCCAGACATACAGGCCGTGGTGGCCCATGGCGAGAAAATCACTGAAAGAAGCAAAACTCATCCACGCGCTCCCAGGCTGGTTTGCACTTCGGCCTTGACCCAACTGGCGCGGGCTTCACGCTTGAGCACTTCGAGGCGCATGCGCATCAGCAGCACAGCGCCAAAGAAGCAGTAGAACCCCAGCACCATCACCAACAGCGGCGCCCACATTTCCACGGGCATGGCCGGCTTTTCGGTCAGGCTGAAGGTGGCGCCCTGGTGCAGGGTGTTCCACCACTCCACCGAGTATTTGATGATCGGGATGTTGATCACGCCGACAATCGCCAGCACCGCACAGGCCTTGGCGGCGCTGTCACGATTGCTGATCGCATTGCCAAGGGCAATAAGACCGAAGTACAGAAACAACAGGATCAGCATGGACGTTAGTCGCGCATCCCACACCCACCACGAACCCCAGGTGGGTTTGCCCCAGATCGCGCCGGTGACCAGCGCCACGGCGGTCATCCACGCACCGATGGGCGCAGCGCATTGCAGGGCGACGTCCGCGAGCTTCATCTTCCACACCAGGCCGACGATGCCGCACACCGCCAGCATCACGTAGCAGGACTGGGCCAGCATCGCGGCGGGCACGTGGATATAGATGATGCGAAAGCTGTTGCCCTGCTGGTAATCCGGCGGTGCGAAGGCCAGGCCCCAGACCAGGCCGAGGCCGATAAGCAATACGGCGGCGACGCTCAACCACGGCAGCAGCTTGCCGCTGATGCCGTAAAACCATTTGGGCGAGCCAAGCTTGTGAAACCAGGTCCAGTTCATTGCTGTTTCCATCACGGTTGCGTCTTGTGGTTGCAAGAAGCGTAGGGTCTTTCTTATGTTGAAGAACCGGTTACACGTAACCAGATTTCATTATTCGCCGACGCTGATCTTCAGGCCGGCCGCTATGGCAAAGGGTGTCAGGGTTACCGCCAGGGCGGTCAGGCTGCCAAGCCACAAGAGGTAACCGGTCGCCGGCATGCCCATGAGCGCGGCTTGCAAAGCGCCGCTGCCCAGGATCAACACCGGGATATACAAAGGCAGAATCAACAGGGCCAGCAGCAGGCCGCCGCGCTTCAAACCTACCGTCAGCGCCGCGCCCACCGCTCCCAACAGGCTGAGCGCCGGCGTGCCGAGCAACAAGGACATGAGCAATACCGGCAGGCATTCGCTGGGCAACCCTAGCATCATTGCCAGCAACGGCGAGAGCAACACCAGCGCCAAGCCGGAAAACGCCCAGTGTGCCAGTACCTTGGCCAATACCAGAAGCGGCAGGGGGTGCGACGAAAGGACCCACTGTTCCAGGGAACCATCCTCGAAATCACTGCGAAACAGCCCGTCCAGCGAGAGCAGCACGGACAAAAGGGCCGCCACCCACACCAGTCCCGGAGACAAGGTTTGCAACAGTTTAGTCTCGGGGCCGACCGCCAGCGGGAACAACGCGATGACAATCGCGAAGAACACCAGCGGATTGGCCAGCTCGGCCGGGCGACGGCACAACAGGCGCACCTCGCGGGCCACCAACAGGGCGAACACACTCATACCGACCACCGCCCCAGGTCCAGGTCGCGGTAACCGGCGGGCAGGCGCGTCAGGCTGTGGTGCGTCGTCAGCACGACGAGACCGCCCTGCTCGCAATGCCGGGCCAGATGTTCTTCCAACTGGGCGACGCCTTGTTTGTCGAGGGCGGTGAAGGGTTCGTCGAGAATCCACAGCGGCGGACCGGGCAGATACAGGCGCGCCAGGGCCACGCGGCGCTGCTGGCCGGCGGACAGGGTGTGACAGGGCACGTCTTCGAAGCCCTTGAGGCCGACGGCGGCGAGCGCCTGCCAGATCGCCTCGCGACTGGCCGGATGATGCAGGGCGCTGAGCCAGCTGAGGTTTTCTTCGGCGCTCAGCACGTCCTTGATCCCGGCCGCGTGGCCGATCCAGGTGAGGTTGCGGGCCAGCTCAGTGCGTTGTTCATTCAACGGTTTGCCGTTGAGCCGCACTTCGCCCGCTGTGGGCTGCATCAACCCGGCCAGCAAACGCAGCAGGCTGGTCTTGCCGCTGCCGTTGGGACCACTGATCTGCACCATGTCACCGCCCGCCAGGCGCAGGTCGAGGTGCTCGAACAGCAGGCGCAGGTCGCGTTCACAGGCAAGCGCTACGGCTTCAAGAAGAGGGCTGGTCAAAAGATCGCGGGCCTTTACGGTTCAAGTCGGCGGTGCGGCGGCCGTTATAGAAAGGAGCACAATAACGACTTTGGCGACCGATTTTAGAGAGCTGGATCAAATAGTTGTGAGGTTTTTACCGCTCTCATGGCAGACGGGCCGCATTATACATGCGATGCCCTACGCTAAAGAGGGCTATTTCCCCTGAGACGACGCGCACGATGACCGGTGAAATCAACCTTCCTACGCTTCCTCCTGCCCCGACAGCCGGGCCGGCCATTGCCCCTGCGCCGGCGCCGGCGAGCGGTGAGTTGCTGAAGCTGCTGGAGCCGCAGCTCGGCTTGATCGACCCGGGCAAAACCGCGAACGCCGAAGTCATCGCACTTAAACAAGGCGGTGAAGCCTTTCAGTTGCTGCTCAAATTGACCCTCGACGGTGGCCGCCAGACGCTGGTACAGGCCAGCAGCCCGCAACCCTTGCCGCTGGGCAGCAATGTGGAGGTGAGCCAGACGCCTGCTGGCAACCTGACCCTCAGCCTGCAGCAGGCCTTGAGCGCCAACGTAGCCGCCCTCACCCGCATCGACACCACACAAATGCCAGCGGGCACCTTGCTGCAAGCCAAAGTCCTGACCAGCCAAATGCTGCCCCAAGGCACCACGCAACCGACGATCTACCGTTCGTTGGTGACGGTGCTCAACAACGCCCTGGCCGGTACGACCCTGACCGTGGAGAGCCCGCAACCCCTGCGTATCGGCAGCCTGCTCAGCGCCGTGGTGCAGGACGCGCAGACCCTGAACTTTGTGCCCTTGAGCGGGCTCAAGGATCAACTGGCCGTGACCCAGCAACTCGCCACCCAGCAAAGTCGCCAGGGCTCGCTGGATGCGGTGTTCACCGCGTTGCAAACCCTGCCCCAGGACGACAGCACTTCCGTCGATCTGCGCGCGGCCGCCGACCGTTTGCTCGCCGCGTTGCCCGACCTGGCACAAGTCAGCAATCCCAAGGTGCTGGCTCAAGTGATCCAGAACAGCGGCGCGTTTCTTGAAGCCAAATTATTGGTCGGGCAAACCCCGCAAATTCCACCGCTGGATATAAAAGGTGCCCTGCTGCGCCTGGTCGCCGATCTGCTGCCCGCCCTGCCCGCCAGCACCAACCTCAATGCCATACTCGCCGCCAACACCCTGGCCCAGATGCTGCCCAACTTCGTGCGCAGCCCGCTGAACACCCTCGGGCAAGTCAGCGCGCGCCAGGCACCCGCCGGTTTTCCATTGCCGCAGCGGCTGATGCAACGCCTGGAGGGCGAAAGCGACCTGGAAAACCTGCTGCGCCTGGCCGCCGGTGCCATCTCGCGACTACAGAGCCATCAACTGTCGAGCCTGGAACAGACCGGCACCACTGCCGATGGCCGCCTGCAAACCACCTGGCAGCTGGAAATTCCCATGCGTACCCTGCAGGACATCGTGCCGCTGCAGGTCAAGTTCCAGCGCGAAGACCCCGCGCCGGACAAGGACCAGCCCGAACGCAAAGACAAAAAAGACCCCAAGCAGATGCTCTGGCGCGTGGAACTGGCCTTCGACATGGAGCCGCTGGGACCGTTACAGGTCCAGGCGCAATTGTCTCAGGGCAAACTGTCGAGCCAGTTGTGGGCGACTCGGCCGTTCACCGCCAGTTTGATCGAAAGTCACTTGGGCAGTTTGCGCGAGCGCCTGGTGACCTCGGGCATCAATGTCGGCGACCTCGACTGCCACCTCGGCACCCCGCCACGCGGGCCGAAAACCGGATTGGAGCAACGCTGGGTGGACGAAACCGCATGAACAACGCCAACCCACCGCGCCAGGCCATCGCCCTCAAGTATGACGGCCAACAAGCGCCGACCCTGACCGCCAAGGGCGATGATGCCCTGGCCGAAGCGATCCTCAAGCTGGCACGGGAAAATGAAGTGCCCATCTATGAAAACGCCGAGTTGGTGAAGCTGCTGGCGCGCATGGAACTGGGCGACAGTATCCCGGAAGAGCTGTACCGCACGATCGCCGAGATCATTGCGTTTGCCTGGACGTTGAAGGGCAAGTTTCCGGTGGGATATGACCCGGACGCGGGGCCGGTGGAGCGCGATGTGACCGAGCGTGGCGACGATTACTGAGTAGCCCCAGACAGACAGCAATCCAAATGTGGGAGGGGGCTTGCCCCCGATGGCGGTGTGTCAGTCACTTACTTGTTGGCTGATCCACCGCTATCGGGAGCAAGCCCCCTCCCACACTTGAATCGGTGTTTAGTTCAGGACTTCGCTCAGGGGAATGAAATTCACCCGGTCGCCAATCGCCAGCGTCGTCCCTTCCAACACCTCCACAAACCCTTGCGCCCATGCCGCGCTGCGCAGCACGCCGGAGCTTTGGTTGCGATAGATGATCGCCTTGCCCTGCTCGATGCGCCCGCGCAGGTACTCGCGGCGATTGCCCGGCTTGGGCCAGACGAACCCTGCCGGCACCTCAAACCGTAGCGGTTCGACTTCAGCCACACCTTGGCGGCGCAGCAGATAGGGGCGCGCCAACAGGGCAAACGTCACCAACGTCGACGCCGGATTGCCCGGCAGGCCGATCACCGGCACGCCACGAAAATGGCCGAAGGTCAGCGGTTTGCCGGGTTTGATCGCCAGCTTCCACAAGGCCAGCTCGCCCTCTTCACGCAGAGCGATGCCGAGAAAATCCGCCTCGCCTACCGACACACCGCCGGTCGACAGAATCAGGTCAACCGCGCCCAGGCCGGCCAAGCGCATGCGCGTCTGTTCCAGGTCATCCGGAAGAATGCCGGCATCGATCACTTCACACCCCAGGCGCTCCAGCCAACTGCACAGCACGCGGCGGTTGCTGTTGTAGATCTGCCCCGGACCGAGGGGCAAACCGGGCTCGATCAACTCATCGCCGGTGGACAGCACCGCGACCCGCACGCGGCGGACTACCGCCAAATGGTCGAGACCGAGGGACGCGGCCAGGCCGAGTTCGACCGGACCCAGGCGCGTGCCGGCCGACAGCACCATTTCACCGACGGTGGTTTCCTGCCCTTGCGGGCGAATGTTCTGACCGATATGCAACGGCTCGGTAAAGCTCACCCGCTCATCGGCGTGGACCACCGCGTTTTCCTGCATTTCCACACAGTCAGCGCCTTCCGGCACGGGCGCCCCGGTGAAGATGCGCGCGCACGTGCCGGCGGCCAATGGCGCGGGTGCTTGGCCGGCGAAGATGCGTTGGCTCACCACCAACGGCTCGCCGGCCCAGTCGCAAAGGCGCAGGGCATAACCGTCCATGGCGCTGTTGGGCCAGGGCGGCAGGTCGAGGGTGGAGATCAGATCCTGCGCCAATACGCGCCCATCGCACGCTGCCAGGGGCAAAACCTGCTGCTCGCGGATCGGTGCGGCTTCGGCCATGTCCAACAGACGCTGCAAAGCTTCTTCCACCGGCATCAAGGCGCCGGTCTTGCCCGGCTTATCCACGGGATTCACAGGGTTCGGCCTGTTTCAGGTGCGGTACGAAGTTGCAGGGGCGATGACGGTTGTCCAGTTGCTCGGCGAGGATGCCGTCCCAGCCGGTGCGCACGGCGTTGGTGGAACCCGGCAGGCAGCACACCAGGGTGCCGTTGGCCAGGCCGGCCAGGGCGCGGGATTGCACGGTGGAGGTGCCGATGTCGGCCACGGAGATCTGACGGAACAGCTCGCCAAAGCCATCGACCTGCTTGTCCAGCAGGCAGCTCACCGCTTCGGGCGTGCTGTCGCGGCCAGTGAAGCCGGTGCCGCCGGTGATCAGTACGACCTGCACCACGTCTTCGGCGATCCAGTGGGCCACCTGGGCGCGGATCTTGTAAAGGTCGTCCTTGAGCAGCACGCGCTCGGCCAGGAGGTGGCCGGCGGCGATCAGGCGGTCGACAAAAACCTGGCCCGAGGTATCGGTGTCCAGGGTACGGGTGTCACTGACGGTCAGTACAGCGATATTCAGGGGTACGAAGGGCGCATCTGCCTTGGCTTTCATGGCACGGTCCGGTTGTCGAAGGAACAGCCCGATGTTATATCACAGGCCCCTATTTACCTGCCGCAGCGGAACCCACATGCCCGACGACTCTTCGCCCCTGCCCTGTTCGATTCTGCTGTTGGCCGGTGGCCGCGGCCAACGCATGGGCGGACAAGACAAGGGCTTGCTGGAATGGCACGGCCAGCCGCTGATTGCGCACTTGCAACACTTGGTGCGCCCACTGACCGACGACCTGATCATCTCGTGCAACCGCAACTTGGAGCGGTACGCGCCCTATGCCGACCAGGTGGTGAGTGACGACAGCGCGGATTTCCCCGGACCGCTGGCCGGTATCCGCGCGGGATTGAGCACCGCCCGCCATGGGCACGTGCTGATCTTACCGTGCGATGTACCGCATCTTGACGCCCGACTGCTCGCCGATCTGCGCGAGACGGCGCAGCGCAATCCGCGGCTGCCGGTGATGGTGCGTCACGGTGAATTCTGGGAACCGTTGATCTGCATCATCCCCACCCACCTGCAAAGCGCGGTAGAACAGGCCTGGCAAGCCGGTGAGCGCAGCCCGCGCAAGATTTTCCTGCAGTTGGGTGGCGTCGGGCTGGAATGCCCGGCAGATGATCCGCGCCTGGCCAACCTGAACACGCCTGCGCTGTTACACACCGGGCCCGGCATGGCAGAATGAACCTCGCACAAGGAACTTTGTCGACGCGCCACGCGTCACACAGTCAGCACTCAAAAGAATTCTCTCGGAGACACACTCATGACTCAACGGACCATCGCCGCTCTCATGCTTGCACTGGGCCTCGCTACCTTAGCCGGTTGCGCCTCGCCAACAGTGATCACCCTGAATGACGGTCGCGAAATCCAGGCTGTCGACACCCCACAATATGACAAGGCTTCGGGCTTCTACGAATTCGAACAGCTTGACGGCAAGCGTACCCGCATCAACAAAGATCAAGTGCGTACCGTTAAAGACCTGTAAGCCGCAACGCTTGCACACAAGGCCCGCCTCGCGCGGGCCTTGTCGTTTCCGGGGTTACCAGTCGAGGGTGATTTGGCTGCGGAAACTGCGTTCTTCACCCGTTACCGGATCGATAAAACGCACGCCCTGGGCGAGCAGCTTCAAGGGATTGGCGTAGTCGTCCACGGCATCCTTGATCACGTCGGGGTAGAACGGGTCATTGCAGATACTCGCCCCGAGCGCCGTCATGTGTACGCGCAACTGGTGCTTCTTGCCGGTCACGGGGAACAGGCCATAACGCCATAAATCGCCGTGGGTTTCGCGCACTTCCACGGCTGTTTCGGTGTTGCTGGTGCCTGGCCCTTCCTGCATGCGAAAGAATGGCTCGCCATCCACCAGGCGGCTTTTGTGGACCAGCGGGAAGGTCAGGTTCAGCAAGGCTGGGGCGATAGCTTCGTAGAATTTGTCGATTTTTCGAGTGGGAAATAACTGCTGATAGGCCGAGCGGCTTCGCGGGTTGGCCGAGAACAGCACCAGCCCCGCCGTATGCCGGTCGATGCGGTGCAGGGGCACCAGGGACGGGTTGTCGAGGCGGCGAATCAGGCGGCGCAACAGGGTTTGCTCGACGTACTCACCGGCTGGGGTGACCGGCAGAAAGTGCGGTTTGTCCGCCACCACCAGGTGCTCGTCGGCGTACAGGATGATTTCCTGCACCGGGATGACTTTTTCGTTCGGCACTTCGCGGAAGTAATAGATGCACAGACCTTCCTTGTAGGCCAGGTCCAGGCGGATCGGACTGCCCTGGAGATCCAGCACGCGGCCACGGGCGATGCGGTCCAGCCACTGCGCGCGGCCGATCGCCGGGAAATGCTCACACAGGCAATCGAGCACCGTCGCCCAAGGGCCAGGCGGCAAGTACAAGGTGCTGGCTTGATGCTGGGACGCGGAAAAACCGGAAGTGGACATGCAGATGCTCGAAGCCTGGGAAACAGGCCGGCATTATCCCGCATGGAGCGGGATTGAGCCTAGGGCGGATCTCAGGCCTTGGCCAATTGTGCCCGCAGGATCGGCGAAGCACTGGCGGCCTCGGTAAACTCCTTGAGCCAGCGCAATACGTCCACCGCTTCCCAACGGCCCGGATCATACAGCGCGTACAGCAAGCCCTGGTAACCCACCACATCCAACTGCTTGTGATAACCGGCGCGCTGGAACAGCGCTTCGATCTCGGCAAAGCAGGTATTGAAATGCACTTTGTTAAACGGCGTCTTGCCTTCCGTGACCAGGCCATCGAGGCGCAGTTCGTTCACCGCGCCGCGCACGACATCGGCGGACATGCGATTAACGCTGCTTTTCAGTTGTTCAACATTCACCACGGGCGTTCCCTCTATTCAATCGCTGTACAAACATACAGTAACCCAATATTGAGAAAGCTGCCATCGCCCAAGCGCTAGAGTAGGAAGGACACGACCTGTTCCGTGTCGAACGGCCAAGCCAGTTCAGCCCCCGTGTCTACCCGGCGCAGCACCGGAATCGTTAGGCCGTAGGCTTCGAACAGGGCTTCGGAATCGGCGATATCCACCAGTTCCACCATCAACCCATGTTCGACCAACGGCATGATTTCTTCTTCGGCGAGCTCACACAGATGGCAGCCCAGAGTAGTGAACAACTGGCATTCAGGAGGCATGACGATAGAACCTGATCAGGGATAGGCGCCTATTTTAGGCCGACTCAATAGCGCTGGCGAGCCGATAAACCCTGACCCAGGTCACCACGGCCTATAACTGATTCAGCGATTCTCGCGGCTTTTTGTCCGCCCCCCTGCAACGGAGATGCTTGTGTTCGCCAACCTGCTGATCATTCTGGCCTCATCCCTGGTGGTGATTGCGCTGTTTCGCCGGCTGCAATTGCCGCCCGTGTTGGGCTACCTGTGCGTGGGCCTGGCCGTGGGGCCGACCGCCCTCGACTGGGTGAATGACAGCAAACACCTGCCTGACCTCGCCGAACTGGGCGTGGTGTTCCTGCTGTTTTCCCTCGGCCTGGAGTTCTCCCTGAGCAAAATGTTCGCCCTGCGCCGCGTTGTATTTGGCCTGGGCAGCCTGCAGGTGCTGGGGTGTGGGGTGCTGCTGGGGGGCCTGTTGATGGTCTTTGGCGTGTCGCCGAACATCGCCCTGCTGCTCGGTGCGGGGCTGGCGTTGTCGTCCACGGCCATCGTCAGCAAAGAGCTGGGCAGCCTCGGGGAAATCTTCAGCAGCCATGGCCAGAACGCGATTGGGGTACTGCTGTTCCAGGATGTGGTAGCGGTGTTGCTGCTGACCCTGGTCCCGGTGTTCGCCGGCAACAGCGAGCAGGCCTGGTATTGGGCCCTGCCGTTGACGTTGGGCAAGACGCTGTTGTTGTTCGTCGGCCTGTTGCTCGCCAGCCGCTGGTTATTGCCGCGTTTGTTCGATGAAGTCGCCGCCTCCCATTCAGCCGAGCTGTTTGTGCTGTTGGCGCTGGTGATTGTGTTGCTGACCGCCTGGCTCACTCACTTGCTGGGCCTCTCCCCCGCGCTTGGCGCGTTCCTGGCCGGCATGCTGCTGGGGGAAAGCCATTACCGGCATCAGATCGAGGCGGATATCCGACCGTTTCGCGACATTCTGCTGGGGCTGTTTTTCGTCAGCATCGGCATGCTCATCGACCTGCAATTGTTCATCAGCCACAGCTTGCTGATCCTCAGCCTGACCCTGGCGCTGATGCTGACCAAGGGCTGCGTGGTCGCGGCGCTGGTCAAACTGCGCGGCAGCGACCGAGAAACCGCCTGGCGCAGCGGCCTGGCCCTGGCCCAGGGCGGCGAGTTCTGTTTTGCGCTGATGGCGCAGATGCAGCAGAGCCGACTGATACCGGATGAGTTCAACGGGTTGCTGCTGGCCGCCACCTTCTGCTCGATGCTGCTGACCCCGCTTTTACTGCGGGCGGCTCCGAGCGTTGCCCTGCGCCTGCACCGCAAGCCCAACCAACAGGTGCAACTCGAAGCCATCACCGCGCTCAACGCCGAGTTACGTGACCATGCGGTGATCTGCGGTTATGGCCGCGTCGGGCAATCGATCGGGCGCTTTCTGCACCGCGAACAACAGGCGTTTATTGCACTGGATGACAACCCGGAACGGGTGCAAGAAGCCGCCACCGAAGACAGCAGCGTGCATTATGGCGACTGCCGTCGTGGCGCCCTGCTCAGTGCGGTCGGCCTGGAACGTGCGCGCCTGGTGGTGATCGCCGTGGATAACACGGAGGTCGCTCTCGTGGTACTGAAAGAGGCCCGCCGGATCAACGCCGACGTACCGATCCTGGTGCGCACACGCGACGACAGCCAATTGGCCGAACTGAAAGCCGCGGGCGCCAGCGAAGTGGTGCCCGAGCTTCTGGAGTCGAGCCTGATGCTCGCCTCCCACGCCCTGATCCTGCTGGGCCTACCGGACCAGCAGGTGCAAGCGCGGGTCGATGACGTGCGGCATAACCGCTACCGTCTGCTACACGGCTTTTACCCGCGAGCGACCCCTGATGAAGAGGCGCCGATCAATCCTGACTGATCGCACCGATCTTGTGGATCGACAGGTCCGCGCCGTAGTACTCCTCTTCCTGGCTCAGACGCAGTCCGTGTACGCGCTTGATCACGCCGTACACCAGCAGGCCGCCGGCAAACGCCACACCCACACCCAGCGCGGTGCCGATCAATTGACTGATCAGGCTGACCCCGCCCAACCCACCAAGGGCGGTCTGACCGAAGATGCCGCAGGCAATGCCGCCCCACACGCCACACAGGCCATGCAGCGGCCAGACACCCAGCACGTCGTCGATCTTCCAACGATCCTGGGCAGCAATGAAGCACCACACAAACAGGCCGCCGGCGACAACGCCCGTGACCAATGCACCCACCGGATGCATCAAGTCGGAGCCGGCACAGATCGCCACCAGCCCGGCCAGCGGGCCGTTATGCAGGAAACCCGGGTCATTGCGGCCAATCACCAGCGCCGCAACCGTGCCGCCGACCATGGCCATCAACGAATTGACCGCCACCAGGCCGCTGACGCCGTTCAGGGTTTGCGCGCTCATCACGTTAAAGCCGAACCAGCCGACAATCAGAATCCACGAACCCAGCGCCAGGAACGGAATGCTCGACGGTGCAAAGGCCACCAGGCGCCCTTCGCGATAACGCCCGTTGCGCGGTCCGAGCAACAGCACCGCCGCCAACGCCAGCCAGCCGCCCATGGCATGTACCACCACGGAACCGGCGAAGTCATGGAAGCTGGCACCGAAGGTCACGAGCAACCAGGCCTGCACGCCGAAATTGCCGTTCCACACCAGGCCTTCGAAAAACGGGTAGATAAACGCCACGATCAGCGCGGTAGCGCACAGTTGCGGAACAAATCGTGCACGCTCGGCAATGCCCCCGGAAATGATCGCCGGAATCGCTGCGGCAAAGGTCAGCAGGAAGAAAAACTTCACCAGGCCGTAACCGTGATCGGCACTGATCACGGCCGCCGGTTGCATGAAGGTCACGCCATAAGAGATCCAATAGCCTATAAAGAAATAGGCCAGGGTGGAGATTGCGAAGTCACTGAGGATTTTCGACAGGGCGTTGACTTGGTTCTTCTGGCGCACGGTGCCGACTTCGAGGAAGGCAAAGCCGGCGTGCATGGCGAGGACCATGACCGCACCGATCAGAATAAATAGGGTGTTAGAACTGTGGACGAGGGTGTCCACTGCACTTTGCAGATTTTCCATGGAGGTTGGCAGGCCTGCGATAAAGGCAAAAAGCACCAAAGCGGTTCAAGCCGGCGTTTCGCGCACTAAATTGGCACCACCGGTCCCACCCCTCTTCGGAGGGCGTGAACCGCTTTAGCGCAGCGATCAGCACAGACGGCCATTCCCGACAGGGTTTTTCCGCGAGTTTCAGTTATATAGGGTAAGGTTTTCACCGGCTTGCGGCCCAACCGCCCAGATTCAGCGCAGGCCTCGGGGCCTGCGCACCAAGGCAAAGCAAAAGCTGTACCAGACAATTGCAATGAACCTTCACCGATGCCGGTGACTCGAAACCACACGTACCGATCAGCCACTCACGGAGATAACCATGGCCGGCAAAACAGCACAGACTGCTCAAGAAATACTGATGGCGGATTTTCAGACCCTGGTCAGTGACACCGAAAAGTTGCTGGACGACACCGCCATCCTGGCCGGCGACCAGGCCGACGAGCTGCGCGCCAAGATCCACGACAGCCTGCTCAAGGCCCGTGAAACCCTGCAACTGACCGAAGATTCCTTGCGCGACCGCAGTAAGGCAGCCGTCACCGCGACCGAAGATTATGTGCAGGCCAACCCTTGGCAGTCGGTGGGCATTGCCGCCGGCGTGGGCTTTTTGATCGGCCTGCTTGCTACAAGGCGCTAATCCTATGTCTATCGGCGAATCCGGCTCGTCCACGGGCCCAAGTTCAACGTCCCGACGCCTGGGCGCAGCCGTACTGGGCTTGCTGCACAGCCATGTCGAACTGTTCGGCATCGAGTTGCAGGAGCAGAAGGCCCGCACCGTCAGCCTGCTGCTGTTTGCCGGGATGGCGTTGGTGTTTGCCCTGCTGTTGCTGGTGGGGTTGTCGACGTTAGTGATGATTCTGGTATGGGACACCGGCTACCGCCTGACCGGAATCATCTGCCTTTGTGTGTTCTATACCCTGGCCGCTGTGTTCTGCGGTGTGCGCTTGAAGGCGGCGGTGTTCGATGAATCCACGCCGTTCCACGCCACCCTCGAAGAGCTGGCCAATGACCGGGAGCGCCTGCTGCCATGAGCCTGACTGAATTCCCGCACACCCACTCGCGCCAGGAAATGCGCAAGGCGCTGATCCGCCTGCGCATGGAAATGCACCGTCAGGAAATCCGCCATGAGTCCCAGCAACTGATGGCGCCCCTGCACAAAGTGCGCAACATGGGCCAGAACTGGCAGGACAGCCTGGGTATCAAGCACGCGCCGCTGTGGGGCGTGGCGGCGGTGACGCTGATCGGCTTCTTTACTGGCAAGGGCGCCAAGGGCGGCAGTATCAGCAGCCTGACCCGCCTGGTGCGGCTGGGCGCCGGCTTGATCCCGCTGATCAAATTGGCCATGCAGGGCGCCTCACGCAAAGGTTGAGGCCTGCTGGCTGCATTCTTGCAACCAGAATAGGCCCGGCCCTCGTCAGCGAGGGCCGGGCCTTTTCTTGCCAACGCGTTTAAGGAGGCCCCGTGATCGACGGGCAACCGCTCGCCTGCTTCCAGCCATTCATTGACACCGCCACCGGGCGCATTGCCGGCGTCGAAGCCCTCGGCCGCCTGCGCCAGGCTGACGGCCGCCTGCTGTCCGTGGGCCCGTTGTTCGCCGACCCACGCACCCCAGGTGTGGCCTTACGCCGTCTGGATCGGCAGATCCGCGACAACGCCTTGAGCCGTCTGCACGAGGCGCCGCAGGACTGGTTTCTGAGCCTGAACATCTCGCCGCGCTGGATCAATCGCCTGCGTGCCGGCCAAGCCTTGCCCAGCCTGCAACAGGTGCAGGCCCACGGCGTCGACCCACAGCGCATCGTGTTCGAGATCACTGAACTGGGCGGCGATATCCAACGCCTGGCCGACGTGGTGGCGCGCTATCGCGAGGCCGGCGCACGCATCGCCATCGATGACTTCGGCGCCGGCTATTCGCAGCTCGACCGCGTACTGGCGCTGCAGCCGGACATTCTCAAGCTGGACATGCGCCTGTTTCAGGAAGCCGCAAAAGGTGGTCCCAGCAGTGAAGTCGTGCGGGCACTGGCGCAAATGGCGGAAAAAACCGGCTGCTGGATCATTGCAGAAGGCGTGGAGACCGAGGCGCAGTTGAGCTTTGCGCTGGAGTGCGGCTCGCGGTACGTGCAGGGTTATCTGTTTGCCCAGGCGCAATTGGACTGGTTCGCCGCCGATGCTTTCGTACCGCGCTTTGCCCAACTGCGCAGCGCTTACGTGCAGAAAAAACTCGCCGAACGCGGACGCGTCATGCAGTTGCGCCAGCAATTGACCGAACTGATGAAAATCCTCCAGACCTGGGCCCAGGGCCAGGCACCGCTGAGCCACTTGCCGCAATTGCCGGATTTTCCCTGGCTCCTGCGCTTCTACCAGTGTGACCGACATGGCACCCAACTGACCCCCAACTTCGAATGGCGCCAGGATGCCTGGCAAGCCGACAGCCGCTACCTCGGTCACAACTGGTCATGGCGCCCATACTTCTATCATCTGCTGGCCGAAGGCTGGGATGAGCGTCGCCTGACGCTGTCTTCGACCTACCGCGACGCCACTACCAACCAGTATTGCCTGACCGCCGGACAATTTTTCGATAACGGCCAGCGCTTGCTGTTAATCGATATCGACGCGGTCGGCCTGTAGATTTTCGCTTGCCCCGCCCACCCGGTACCGGGAAGCTGGGCGGGTCATTCAGCACAGAGAAGCGTTAAGCCGTAGCCCGTTTTACAAGGACCACGACCGCATCATTTTCTCCGGCACGTTCCGCTGCTGCATAGCTATAACAAAATAAATGTATAAATAGATCAGTACTCACAACTCAACGTTCCCCACCCATTCCACTGAATTGGCGAGCCAAGTGGATAGCATAGTTATCCGTCATACCACTCACGTAATCCAAAACCTGCATAATTGCGCCGTACTCTTTTGACACGCCAACATTATCATCTAGCGCTTTCAAATCCAGACCAATAAGCTCAGCCACCCTTCTCGTCTTAGAGTCAGCTACACCGCCCTTTTTGACGTAATCTAAAGCAGCAGAACAGATAACGCTCAGCAACGTAGAAATCGTGCTATAGGCTCCAATTTCCAACTCAACCTTCCTTGGATGTTGGAAGATTTCATCACGAGCAAGACCTTTGGCGGCGGTTACACATTCACGCACGTTCTTATCGCAAAGATCCAAGATGCCTAACACCTTGCCAGTCATGATTTCGTTGTGGTTGTTCATGAACGCTGTCGCTCCGGCATCCACAAAAGCTGAAATGACTTTTCCACGAACCATAGAGAGTCTTCGGCCAACTTTCATGCCCTGAATTTCTTTGACCAGCTGATTTTTCTGGTGGTCACCAAGGACTAGGCACAAGATTTCAAAGACCTTATCCCATTCAAGGATACCCATCTCTACACCATCCTCTAAATCAAGAATGGCGTAGCAGAAGTCATCAGAGACTTCCATCAGATTAGCCAGCGGATGGCGGCACCGCCAACTTTCACCCAATTTTATCAAACCCGTTGCATCGGCCACTTCATTGAACAACTCCAACTCAGAGCAGTAAATACCATATTTGTTCTGGATAGGCCTTTGCAAGTTAACAGCATCACCAGCCAGCCAAGGATACTTAATGAAAGCCCCGAGTGACGCATAGGTTAGACGCATCCCCCCTTCATTGGGATGATATTCCGAGGTCGTTAAAACCCTGAAGCCTTGGGCATTACCTTCAAACCTGCGCAAGTCAGTAGCCTCATGGAATGGCAACTGCTCAATCATCTTTGCCCCAACATCATTGGAGAACCAGTGACGAATAGCTTCTTCACCGGTATGTCCAAAGGGAGGATTGCCAATGTCATGAGCCAGGCAAGCAGTTTGGACAATATCACCAATATCAGCAGCTGAATGTTGCTCGGGGATAAGTCTTTCATTTAGAAGCTCTTGGCCTACTCTCACGCCCAGCGTCCGACCGACACAAGCGACTTCCAAGCTATGTGTGAGGCGATTATGAACATGGTCATTAGTGGCGAGAGGATGAACCTGTGTCTTTCTTGCAAGACGCCTGAAAGCCCCAGAGAAGATGACCTTGTCATGGTCTGAGTGGAAAGGTGAGCGGCCTAGCTCAGATTTAGGAGGCCGTCCCCCCAGGCGAGTATTATTCAGCAACCTGTCCCAGCTCATGCTTCCCATAGAACCCCCCGCAAAAACTCCAACACTATAGTTATCTTCCGCAAATAGCAAAAATTCAACGAATCATAAAAATTCAGTCTAAAGAAGCGAGCTAAAGTGGCCGCAACTCTAAGAACCCAACAGTGTAATATTGCGACAGTGCGAAATACTCAACCCCGTCACACATGACACAAGCCAAATCAGCCAGATAGTTGATTCGTAAACTGCCCAACTGCACTTACGCGCTTTGGCTTTTTTGCATAAACACCACGACTATTTATTCAGTCGCCTTAGTAGTTCGTAACGCAAACTGTCTAACCTCCCTTGATGTACTTGATGGAGGCTGCGGACGACATCTGCTACGCACTAATCGACCGGACGTTCCAGCCCGCAATCGATGACTGATCCGGCGGCCTGTTCCCTGAACAGAATCTACCTACGAGGGGAACAGAGCGGCCTGATCGAATCAGTACAAACACCCGATGAATAATCACGCACGCTCTTAAAGGGCATGGGGCACCTTCCTACGCCCCGCCCAATCGCCGCTTGACTCACCGTGTGCCCTTCCTATGTTCAAGAATCGCCTTAGCATCCTGCTGGTGGAGGATCACCCCTTTCAGCTCCTGGCAACCCGGTGCCTGCTCAACAGCTTCGGCTTCGAGCACCTGACACTGGCGGAAAACGCCGAACAGGCGATCCGGCTGATGATCCAGTCTGAGCTGCCCTTCGACCTCATGCTGTGCGACCAATGCCTGCCTGATCTGCCCGGGCTTGAGTTAGTCGAGATCGCCAGTCGTCGAGGGTTTATCGCAGGGGCTATCTTGCTGAGCGGCCTACCCCTACTCGAACTGGCGAATCTGAAGACTCAAGCATTAAAACGCAACTTACCGTTACTTGGCTATTTATCAAAACCATTAAACAGGGACGAATTAATGACACTGATAAACCCGCTAAAAATGTAGGAATTTAAACACCCACTCATAGGAAAAATTTACCAAAAATAGCGCTTAAAACGTGGACAGCGGTCGTGTTCCTCGCTGCCGAGCGAATTCTGACACAAACGCCCACAAAGCCTTGATAGATCGTAAGGCAATGCTTTTTTTTGTGTAGGAATTTTCCTGTTCTGTACTTACACCCCCCGACCTTCATGCTACCCCCTCGCCTTCTGAGCTAATGTGCCCGCTTTATTTGCACTTGTATGGAATGTGATTATGAACACAGTTTTCATCATTGATGACCATCCTGTTATCAGGTTGGCGATACGAATGTTGTTGGAACACGAAGGCTATAAAGTCGTCGGCGAAACGGATAATGGTTGTGATGCGATACAAATGGTTCGCGAATGCCTTCCAGACTTGATCATTTTGGATATCAGTATTCCGAAACTTGATGGCCTCGAAGTGCTGTGCCGTTTTAACGCAATGAACACCTCGATGAAAACCCTCATTCTGACGGCTCAATGTCCAACGCTATTCGCCACACGCTGCATGCGCTCGGGCGCCGATGGCTACGTGTGCAAGGAGGGCGACCTGAGTGAACTGCTGAGCGCGATACGCGCGGTATTATCCGGCTACAATTACTTCCCCAGCCAGGCATTGAATGCCGGCGGCCAGGAAGGCAACTCCCAGGAACTGGAATTATTTAAGGCAGTGAATGACCGCGAGTTAATGGTTTTGCAACTTTTTGCACAAGGTCGCACCAACAAGGAAATTGCCAAGGGTATGTTCCTCAGTAACAAAACCGTCAGCACCTATAAAAAGAGGCTTATGCAAAAACTCAAAGCCAAGTCCTTGGTAGAACTTATCGAGTTGGCAAAACGAAACGCGCTAGTGTGAGAAAGCGGATGCCCAGGCGTATAAAGGACTATCTGATCATATTGAGCGCAGGCGTGTGCTTGAGCACCTCTGTGCTCGCTGGTCAAACGGAACCGGAACACTTCACCTTATTGAGCCGCGCAGGCGCCGTTCAACTGGACACTCAACTGGACAAGACGCAACGCCAGTGGCTGCAGAACAAACGCGAACTGGTGCTCGGCACAGCGGCTCCCGACTACCCGCCCTTCGACCTCACGTCCAGCGGACGCGACTATGAGGGGCTCACCGCCGATTACGCCGGGCTGTTGGCCAAGGCGCTGGCGTTACCGGTCAGAGTGCTGCGCTACCCCAACCGGGAAGCGTCCATCCAGGCGCTCGAAGCCGGTGAAATAGACCTGCTGGGCTCGTCCAATGGCTTTGAGGCCGCCAACCCGCTGCTCACCCTTTCAGCACCGTATGCCGTGGACCAGCCAGTGCTGGTGACGCGCGAGGGTGAAACCCGCAGCCTCAGTGACGGCCTGGCGGGGCTGCGTCTGAGCCTGGTCTATCACTACCTGCCCCTGGGCGAAGTCGAGAAGTTGTATCCCGAAGCGATGATTCGCGCCTACCCGTCTTATCAGAACGCCCTGAATGCGGTGGCGTTCGACCAGGCGGATGTGTTTCTTGGCGACACCATTTCCACCCACTACATGATCAACAAGGGCTACCTGAAAAATATCCGCATGGCCAACTTCGGCAAGCACGAGGCCTATGGCTTCAGCTTCGCCGTGCGCCAGGACCAGCACACCCTCTTGAGCATCCTCAACGCCGTGCTGGCGGCAGTGCCGACCAATGAGCAGGACAGCATTGCCAAACGCTGGAGTGCGGGCAGCGATATCCTGCTCACTGCGCAAAAACTGCAACTGACGCAACGCGAGGAGCGCTGGCTGAAGGCGCACCCGGTGGTCAGGGTGATCGCCAACGAAACCTTCGCGCCATTGACCTTCTTCGATGCCGACGGCAACTTCCGCGGTATCACAGCCGACCTCCTGGAGCTGATCCGCCTGCGCACCGGGTTGCGCTTCGAGGTCCAGCGCGCGCGTGATGTCAACGCGATGATAGAGCAAGTCGAAGCCGGCAAAACCGATCTCATCGGCGCCATCATTCCCAGCACGGAACGGGAAGCTCAACTGAACTTCAGTCGTCCCTATCTGGAAAACTCCTACGTACTGCTGACGCGCAAAGAGCCCGGCGCGCCATCGAATCTTGAACAGATGGCAGGTAAGCGTCTGGCGATCACCCAGGGCAACCCCCTGGAAACCATTCTGCGCAAGGAGTTCCCGCACATTCACCTGGTGCAAACCAGTGACACCTTCAAGGCCGCAGAACTGCTGGCCCAAGGGCACGTAGAAGGCGCAGTGAACTCGCTGGTGATCGCCAACTATTTCCTGTCCTCCCAAGTGTTTCAGGACAAACTGCAGATCAGCAGCAGCATCGGCACCCTCCCCGCGATCTTCGCGCTGGCCACGTCGCGGCGCGCCACCGAGTTGAGCTCAATCCTGGACAAGGCACTGCTCAGCATCGCCCCCGATGAACTCGGTGTGATCAACAGCCGCTGGCGAGGCTACACCGCCGCCTCCGACAGCTACTGGCGCAATTACCACCACCTGATTGCCCAGATCATCATCGTCACCGGCCTGCTGCTGCTGATTTCTCTGACCTGGAACGCGTACATGCGCAGGGAGATCAAACACCGCAAGATGGCCGAGCGCGCCCTCAACGACCAGTTCGAATTCATGCGCGCGCTGGTCAATGAAACCCCGCACCCGATCTACGTGCGCGACCGCGATGGCCTGCTGCAAACCTGCAACGACAGCTACCTGCAAGTGTTCGGCGTCAAGCGCGAAGAGGTCATCGGCAAAAGTGCGATGCAGATGAGCACGGCCCTGGAAACCGAAGCGGCTCAGTATCACGCCGACTATCTGCGCGTGGTCGCTGAGGGCAACCCGCTGATCCTTGATCGCACCCTGCTGATCAATGGCAAAAAACTGACGATCTACCACTGGATACTGCCCTACCGCGACTCCACCGGCGAAGTCCAGGGCGTCATCGGCGGCTGGATCGACATCAGCGAACGACGCCAGCTGTTCGATGAGCTGCGCGCCGCCAAGGAGCGTGCCGACGAAGCCAACCGCGCCAAGAGCACCTTTCTTGCAACCATGAGCCACGAAATCCGCACCCCCATGAATGCGGTGATCGGCATGTTGGAGCTGACCCTCAAGCGCGCTGACCAGGGACATCTTGACCGTCCGGCGATCGAAGTGGCCTACCACTCTGCCAAGGACCTGCTGGAGCTGATCGGCGATATCCTGGACATTGCACGGATCGAATCCGGCCGCCTGAGCCTGGCACCGGAACGTGTAAACCTGCGGGAAGTGATTGAGTCGGTGGTGCGGGTGTTCGACGGCCTGGCGCGCCAGAAAACCCTCAGTTTGCTGTTGGAGTTCCAGCCTGAGCTCGATGACACCGATGTGCTGATCGACCCGCTGCGCTTCAAGCAGGTGCTGTCCAACCTGGTGAGCAATGCGATCAAGTTCACCGAGCGCGGGCAGGTGAAGATCAAGGTGCAGGTGCAAGCCACCGAATTGCCGCAGCAGGTCGAAATGAAGCTGGTGGTCGAAGACACGGGGATCGGTATCAGCCGCGACGACCAGTTGCGCCTGTTCGAACCCTTTGCCCAGGCCGACAATTCCGGGCACCTGGCCCGCAGCGGCGCGGGCCTGGGGCTGGTGATCTGCCGCAGCCTGTGCGCGATGATGGGCGGGCAACTCAGCCTGAGCAGCGTGCCCATGGTCGGCACCCAGGTGCATGTCAGCCTGAAGATGAACTGCCTGCAGCCCATCCAGGCCGCGGACGAACCCAAGCCGGCCGCGCCCGCACCGGCGCCGGTGCTCAACGTGCTGGTGGTGGATGATCATCCGGCGAATCGCCTGCTGATGTGCCAGCAGCTAGGTTACCTGGGCCACCAGTTCACCGCTGCCCAGCATGGTGCCGCCGGGTTCCAGGCCTGGCGCCAGGCGCGCTTCGACCTGGTGATCGCCGACTGCAACATGCCCATCATGAACGGCTACGAGTTGAGCCGCTCGATCCGCGAGTACGAACAGCGAGAACAACTGACACCCTGCGTGGTGCTGGGGTTTACCGCCAATGCCCAGCCCGAAGAGAAACTGCGCTGCGCCGAAGCCGGGATGAACGACTGCCTGTTCAAACCGATCAGCCTCACAGCGCTGGAACGGCAACTGGCGCAGATCACGCCGCAGCCGTCCGGCCCGCGACTCGACCTCAGCAACCTGGATGCGCTGACGGGTGGCGACCCACAACTGAGTCGGCGGCTGCTTGAGGAACTGCTGAGCAGCAGCTGTCACGATCGCCATATATTGGTCACGTTGTGGGCCCAGCAGGCCTCACCGCAGGACATCATCGAGCAGGCCCACAAGATCAAGGGCGCCGCGCGCATCGTCCAGGCCGGTGTGCTGGCGGCGCAATGCGAAGCGCTGGAGCAGGCCTGCGCCCGCGACGCTGATCGGGCGGTGATCGAAACCGGTATCAAGACCCTGGAAAAGTGCATGCTGGAACTGGAGCGCCTGCTGCACATGCAACTCAACGGCCTGGGTTCTCCAGGATAGGCAGGGGCGCACCGGCCGGCTCGCCCCCGCGACGGTCGATCAGCAGTCGGTCAAGCGCAGGAAAATTGCCGCCAACTGCTCGATACCGGCCTGGTCCTGCGCGGTAAAACGGGCCAGCGACGGACTGTCGAGGTCAAGGACGCCAATCAGTTGGCCATCCTTGACCAGCGGCACCACCAGTTCGCTGTTCGACGCACTGTCACAGGCAATATGCCCGGGGAACGCATGCACATCCTCCACCCGCTGGGTCTGGCGCGACGCGGCCGCCGCGCCGCACACGCCACGACCGAACGGAATGCGCACACATGCGATCTGGCCCTGGAACGGCCCCAACACCAACTCTTCATGACGGTTGAGGTAGAAACCGGCCCAGTTCAGGTCATCCAACTGGTTGAACAAAAACGCAGAGAACTGCGCGCTGTTGGCGATGAAATCCCGCTCATCGGCCAGCAGCGACTCCAACTGCGCGCACAACATGGCATACCCATCCAGGCCGGTGCCGGCCTGCTGCAAATCGATCATGGTTGACGCTCCAGCAATTTGAGGCCCACCCAGTAACGGGCGAATTGATACGCGCAACGGCCGTTGCGGTTGCCACGCCCGGTGGCCCAGCGCACGGCGAGAATATCGAGGGCTTCATCACGCTGCCACTGCAGGCCGGCCTTGCGCGCCAGCTCGCCGATCCAGTGCTCCACCACGTCGAGAAAATGTTCCTGGTTGAATGGGTAGAACGACAGCCACAGGCCAAAACGGTCGGACAAGGCGATCTTGTCTTCCACCGCCTCACTGGGGTGCAGCTCGCCATCCACGCGCTTCCAGTTGTCATTGTCGCTCTGGTTTTCCGGTACCAGGTGACGACGGTTGGACGTGGCATACAGCAGCACGTTTTCCGGCGCCTGTTCCAGGGAGCCGTCCAGCACGCTCTTGAGCACACGGTAATCGCCTTCACCGGCCTCGAACGACAGGTCATCGCAGAACAGGATGAAGCGCTGCGGCAGCTTGAGCAGTTGTTCGACCACACGCGGCAGATCGGCCAAGTGATCGCGCTCGATTTCGATCAGGCGCAAGCCGGCGTTGGCATGCTGGGCGAGCAAGGCGCGCACCATGGACGATTTCCCCGTGCCGCGCGAGCCCCATAGCAGCGCATGATTGGCGGGCAGACCGTCAAGGAACTGTTGAGTGTTGCGCGCCAATGTTTCACGCTGCTTATCCACACCGATCAGATCGGACAGGCGCATGTCCAGGCTGACCTCCAGCGGCAACAGGAAGCCGCTGCGGCCTTCGCGCTGCCAACGGGCGGCGAGACACTGGTTCCAGTCAATGACTTGGCGTGGGGCGGGCAACAAGGGTTCCAGGCGGGCGAGTACGGCGTCGGCACGTTCAAGAAAGGCATTCAATCGAGAGTCCACGACTATTCCTCTGGCAAGTTCTTGTAAAAGATGGCGTATTGGCAACCCTGCGGCTAAGCACTCCGGGCTACCCTCAAAAAAACTGACGATTCGTGCCGGGCAAGCCTGAGCTTGTGGATGTTCAACTATGCTTGCCGGGCGAAGGGAAACGTGAAGTGGTTCAACACTCGATGGATATCAAGTTCGCCCACCGCTTGTCTTATAAACAAGCCAGATTGACTGTGCTGGTCGGTTTCGTCTTGGGAACCTTGCTCAGCCTGATCCAGATCGGCATTGATTATGCCAGCGAAGACGCGTCCATCAACCGTGAAATTCGTTCGTTGATTGAAATCAGCCACAACCCGGCGTCGCGCATCGCCTACAACATCGACGCTGAACTGGCCCAGGAATTGACCCTCGGCCTATTGCACTCCCCCGCCATCATTCACGCACAGTTGACCGACAACAACGGCGCGGTGCTGGCCGACGTCGAACGGCCGCGCAAGGAAAGTCCCTACCGGCCCCTCAGCGATTTCCTGTTCGGCGCCAACCGCCAGTTCGAAGACCGGCTGTTCCTCAGCCATATGCCCAACGAATACCTTGGCGTACTGCTCCTGGACGTAGACACCTACGCTTTTGGCAGCCGCTTCCTGCGCCGCGCCGAGATCACCCTGCTCAATGGGTTTGCGCGCAGCCTGCTGCTGAGCGGCATCTTGCTGGGCCTGTTCTACGTGATGCTGACCCAACCCCTGGTGCGCATCATTCGCGAGCTGAGCACGCGCAGGCAGACACGCCTGGATTGCCCGCCTGGGCACGAACACGATGAAATCGGCGTGCTGGTCAGCGTTGCCAACCAGCAATTCGACAGCATGGAAACCGAGATCCAGCAACGCCGCCATGCCGAAGACCGCCTCACCGAATACCTGGGGCAACTGGAAGACATCGTCTCGGCGCGCACGCTGGAGCTCAAGGCCAGCAACCAACGTTTGAGTCAGTCCAACGATGAGCTGGAAGCGGCGAAATTGACCGCCCTCGGCATGGCTCAAGCGCGGGCGGCGTTCCTGGCCAATATGAGCCACGAAATCCGCACGCCACTCAACGGGTTGCTGGGCATGATCGCGCTGTCGCTGGACAGCCCGCTCAACGCGGAACAGCGCCAGCAACTGTCGATCGCCCACGACTCCGGCAAGGTGCTGGTGGAACTGCTCAACGACATCCTCGATTTGTCCAAGTTCGACGCGGGCCAGTTGGAGTTGGAACGCATTCCGTTCGACCTCGGCTCGCTGGTGGAAGACACCGCCAACCTGTTGTCGCAGAACGCCGCACCGAGTGTCGAACTGACGTGCCTGATCGATCCGCAGTTTCCGGCCCAGGTGCTCGGCGACCCGACACGTGTGCGACAGATCGTCAGTAACCTGCTGTCCAACGCCTTGAAATTCACGCGCTTCGGCCGGGTCGATGTGCGCCTCAGCGCCCAGGACGGCCGAGTGAAAGTCGAAGTGTGCGACACCGGGATCGGCATTGCCCAGGACGCGCAGGTGAAGATCTTCCAGCCGTTCACACAGGCCGGCGCGGGCATCACCCGCCAGTTTGGCGGCACCGGTCTGGGCCTGGCGTTGACCCATAACCTGTGCGAAGCAATGCACGGTCGGCTGAGCATCAGTTCCGAAGTCGGCTTCGGCAGCCAGTTCTGCGCCGACCTGCCGCTGCCCGCCCATTTGCCCGCGACCCGGCTCGCGCCGCTGGCGGGCGAAGTCATTGCAATCACCAACGGCGACAACGGCCTGGCGGAGCTGCTCAGCACCCTGCTACCTCACTGGGGGCTGACACCGCATTGCTATTCTCTTGATGAGGACTTGAGCGGAAAAACCCCGGATTTGCTAATCACAGACTGCCCGGAGTGTCTGTTTCGCCTGCGGCCGGCCATCACCGCGCCGATCCTGCTGGTGACCGCCTATGGCAATTTCATGCCCAGCGAGGAAGTCGCGGCCTTCGCGCCGTTGCAGCAACAGGCGCGCCCTTTGAGCCGCAACGCGCTGTACCAGATCCTGCAACGCAATCTGCGCAGCGATGCGCGCTTGATCCTCGATCCGATCCCGCTGGACGCCGCGCCCCTCGTCCACCGGGCACGCATCCTGCTGGTGGAGGACAACCCGGTCAATCAACTGGTGGCCAAGGGCATGCTCAGCAAGTTGGGCTGCGAAGTGATCGTCGCCGCCCATGGTGGCGAAGCGCTCAAGTTCCTCGAAGAACAGCGCTTCGACATGGTGCTGATGGACTGCAACATGCCGGTGATGGATGGCTACGAGGCCAGTCGGCAGATTCGTCGCAGCGGGCGTTGGCCGGACCTGCCCATTGTGGCTTTGACCGCCAATGCGCTGTCTGAAGAACGCGAGCGTTGCCGGGCGGCGGGGATGAATGACTACCTGGCCAAGCCGTTTCGCCGCGAAGAGCTCAACGCGCTGCTGGACCTGTGGGTGCCTAAGACGACAATTCTCTGATCTGCGCGAGCAATTGGTCCAACCCCTCGCGCAGGGCGTCGGCCTGGTTGAGGTCGACGCCGCTGTCGCACAGCAAGCGGGTTTTCAATTGATGGGCCTGGTCGCGCAATTGCACACCGGCTTGGCTCAGGCTCAAATGCACTTCACGCTCATCCTGCGCGCTGCGTTGGCGCCTGACTAACCCAAGCTGCTCCAGGCGCTTGAGCAACGGCGTCAGCGTGCCCGAATCGAGCATCAGGCGCTCGCCCAGGGCCTTGACCGTGGGTTGGGCCGGGGTTGCTTGGTGCCATTCCCACAACACCAGCATCACCACGTATTGCGGGTAGGTCAGGCCCAACTGATCGAGCATTGGTTTGTAGGCGCGGGTCACCGCCCGTGACGCGGCGTAGAGCTTGAAACACAGCTGGTCGTTCAGGGCCAGGGACACGGCGGGCAGGTCGGTCATTTGAGCAGGGCTTCGATCTCTTGGGTCAACTCCTGGGGCTTGGTGGTGGGCGCAAAGCGCTTGACCACCAAGCCGTCGCGACCAATGAGGAACTTGGTGAAGTTCCACTTGATGCCCTTGGAACCCAGCAGACCCGGGGCCTGCTTTTTCAACTGCACGAACAGCGGATGAGCAGCGCTGCCATTGACGTCGATCTTCTTGAACAACGGAAAGCTGACGCCGAAATTCAGCTCACAGAACTCGGAAATCGCACCTTCGTTGCCCGGTTCCTGTTTGCCGAACTGGTTGCACGGAAACCCCAGCACCACCAAGCCCTGGTCCTTGTACTGCTGCCAGAGTTGCTCCAAGCCTTTGTACTGCGGGGTGAAGCCGCATTTGCTGGCGGTGTTGACCACCAGAATGGCCTTGCCGGCGAAATCGGCCAAGGTCTTTTGCTCACCCTTGATGGTGGTGCAAGGGATGCTCAGCAGGTTGTCGCTCATGGCAATGCCTCGAATATGGGGAAAGAAGGTGAAACATAGCGAGCAATTTAATTGCGTGCAATTCAATTGATCAAACTGATAACCCGGTATACATCGCCCCTGCACAAGACACAGGGGCGACTTATGCTCAGCGCGGTACGAGGTCCAGGCACACCGAATTAATGCAATAGCGCAGGCCGGTCGGCTCCGGGCCGTCCGGGAACACATGCCCCAGGTGTGCATCGCACTTGGCGCAGGTGACTTCGGTGCGGATCATGCCGTGGCTGATATCGCGGATCTCGATCATCGCGTTTTCGCCAATCGGTGCATAGAAGCTAGGCCAGCCGCAGCCGGAATCGAATTTGGTCGTAGAGTCGAACAGCGGCTCATTGCAGCAGACGCAGTGATACACGCCGTCAGTCTTGGTGGCATTGTACTTGCCGGAAAACGGCCGTTCGGTGCCCTTCAGGCGGCACACGTTGTATTGCTCCGGATCGAGCATCGCTTTCCATTCATCAATGGTTTTCTGCAGCTTTTCCATCAGTACACCTCGGCAACTGAAAAACCCTGATCTGTGTCTTTTCCAGGGATCAGGCGGCACGTATGATTGCGCCTCTTCAACCCGGCAGTCTGGCACCCGCGTTAGCTGCATTCAAACGTATTTATGGGTGCGACCACGCAGGATTCTCAGCACGGTAGGCGCCGCACCGTCTGGATCGTTCATTTTCAGGATCACATCGCCATGCAGGTCAGCAAATCGAATAAGCTCGCCAACGTCTGCTACGACATTCGCGGCCCAGTGCTCAAGCACGCCAAACGCCTGGAAGAGGAAGGCCATCGCATCCTCAAGCTGAACATTGGCAACCCGGCGCCCTTTGGTTTCGAAGCGCCGGACGAAATCCTCCAGGACGTGATCCGCAACCTGCCCACCGCCCAGGGCTACAGCGACTCCAAAGGCCTGTTCAGTGCGCGCAAGGCGGTAATGCAGTACTACCAGCAGAAACAGGTCGAAGGGGTCGGCATCGAAGACATCTACCTGGGCAATGGCGTGTCCGAGCTGATCGTGATGTCGATGCAGGCCTTGCTCAACAATGGTGACGAAGTGCTGGTGCCGGCGCCGGACTACCCGCTGTGGACCGCCGCCGTGACCCTCGCCGGTGGCCACCCGGTACACTACCTGTGCGATGAGGGCGCCGACTGGTTCCCGGACCTGGCCGATATCAAAGCCAAGATCACCCCGAACACCAAAGCCCTGGTGATCATCAACCCGAACAACCCGACCGGCGCCGTGTACTCCCGGGAAGTGCTGCTGGGCATGCTCGAGCTGGCACGCCAGCACAACCTGGTGGTGTTCTCCGACGAGATCTACGACAAGATCCTCTACGACGACGCCGTCCATATCTGCACCGGCTCCCTGGCGCCGGACCTGCTGTGCCTGACCTTCAACGGCCTGTCCAAGTCCTACCGCGTGGCGGGTTTCCGCTCCGGCTGGATCGCCATCTCCGGGCCCAAGCACAACGCCCAGAGCTACATTGAAGGCATCGACATACTGGCCAATATGCGTCTGTGCGCCAACGTACCGAGCCAGCATGCGATCCAGACCGCCCTGGGCGGTTACCAGAGCATCAACGACCTGCTGCTGCCACAGGGCCGCCTGCTGGAGCAACGCAACCGCACCTGGGAACTGCTCAACGATATTCCCGGCGTCAGTTGCGTGAAGCCGATGGGCGCGCTGTACGCCTTCCCACGCATCGACCCGAAAGTCTGCCCGATCTTCAACGACGAGAAGTTCGTGCTCGACCTGCTGCTATCGGAAAAGCTGCTGGTGGTCCAAGGCACGGCGTTCAACTGGCCGTGGCCGGATCACTTCCGCGTGGTGACCTTGCCGCGTGTGGATGACCTGGACATGGCCATCGGTCGCATCGGCAACTTCCTCAAGTCCTATCGCCAGTAACGACTATGACGCTGTACGACCGGGATCTGGTCGTACAGCGATTATCTGGCAACACTTCTCTGCCCATTCTTCAGCGCAGCACTGCGTTTGCCCCCCCTCCCTGCGCTTGCCCCCTATAATCAAAGGGCCGCGGGGCAACAAGAGGCTGATCAGACGGGGGATTGCAGGTGGGAAATTCCCTTCAAGACTCTACCTTCAGGCTGTAGGACACAGTTTGAAATAGTCGCTCGGTTGAATCACCCCAAGCTGCACCTTATATACCCCGCAGTACGCGACATATTTAGCATGAGGAGAACTCTACAACCATGATGCGCATCCTGCTGTTCTTGGCCACTAACCTGGCGGTCGTGCTGATTGCCAGCATCACCCTGAGCCTTTTCGGCTTCAACGGGTTCATGGCGGCCAACGGGGTTGATCTAAACCTCAATCAGCTGCTGATCTTCTGTGCGGTCTTCGGTTTTGCCGGCTCGCTGTTCTCGCTGTTCATCTCCAAGTGGATGGCGAAGATGAGCACCAGCACCCAGGTCATCACTCAGCCACGCACCCGGCATGAGCAATGGTTGCTGCAGACCGTCGAGCAGTTGTCCCGCGAGGCCGGTATCAAGATGCCCGAGGTCGGGATCTTCCCGGCCTATGAAGCCAACGCCTTTGCCACCGGCTGGAACAAGAACGACGCGCTCGTTGCGGTGAGCCAGGGCATGCTGGAGCGCTTCTCTTACGATGAAGTGAAGGCGGTGCTGGCCCACGAGATCGGTCACGTGGCGAACGGTGACATGGTCACCCTGGCCCTGGTCCAGGGCGTGGTGAACACCTTCGTGATGTTCTTCGCGCGGATCATCGGCAACTTCGTCGACAAGGTGATCTTCAAGAACGAAGAAGGCCGCGGCATTGCCTACTACGTGGCGACCATCTTCGCCGAACTGGTGCTGGGCTTCCTGGCCAGCGCGATCGTGATGTGGTTCTCGCGCAAACGGGAATTCCGCGCAGACGAAGCCGGCGCCCGCCTGGCCGGCACCGGGGCGATGATTGCAGCCTTGCAGCACCTGCGCTCCGAACAAGGCCTGCCGGTGCATATGCCGGACAGCCTGACCGCCTTTGGCATCAACGGCGGCATCAAGCAGGGCCTGGCACGCATGTTCATGAGCCACCCGCCGCTGGAAGAGCGGATTGACGCACTGCGTCGTCGCGGCTGACCGCTTGGCCGCAAAACGGAAAGGGGCGATCTGATCGCCCCTTTTTTGTGCGCGCCTCGCCAGCCCCCTAATCAGCGCCTTGTGAGTTGGTAGACGCGCTCTTCCAACCGGGTTACGCCATCCTGAACGAACTTCCAGCTCTCACCCAGGACGTCCTGCTCCTCAAGGACTTCGAGGGCCCAGTGCGCCCCCAGCAGCAATTTCACCTCATCATCGGTCACCGCAAACGGTGGGCCGGCCTTTTGCGTCTGGTCGTAGTCGAGGGTAATCAGTAACCCCTTACAACCAGCCGCCAGAAGCACATTGAGGTGCTCGATGTAGCGCGCGCGCATCAGCGGCGGCAACGCGATCAACGCCGCGCGGTCATAAACCGCCGTGCAATCGCGCAGCGCATCCGCGTCCAGCGCGAAAAAATCACCGCACCACACCTCGATCACATCCGCCTGGTACACCTTGAACACGCCGCGCTGGCCAATTCGTGGTGTCAGCCCCTGCTCGCTGAAGAATGCGTCAACCGCCTGTTCCGACAGCTCCACCCCGAGCACACGATGCCCTTGGCTCGCCAGCCATACCAGATCCAGGCTCTTGCCACACAAAGGCACCAGCACCTTTGCCCCTTGCGCAAGGGCCAGCAGCGGCCAGTGCCGTTGCAGATACGGGTTGACCTCGGGCAAGTGAAAGCCGATCTGGTTACGCGCCCAGCGCTCCCGCCAAAATTGAGAATCCATACATCACCCTAAAAATTCGATCAAAAGGCGCTAAAACTTATATTAGATTTAGATCATTGATCTGATTGAAGATGGGGCATGTTAACCCTGAGGGCCCTTCTTATGCTCCCCACTCTGTTTATCTCCCATGGTTCGCCCATGCTCGCCCTGCAACCCGGCGCCAGCGGCCCGGCCCTTCAGCGCCTGGCGGCTGAACTGCCACGGCCGAAGGCGATTGTGGTGGTGTCGGCGCACTGGGAAAGCCAGGAATTGCTGGTCAGCGGTAGCGCCGCTCCGGAAACCTTGCATGACTTCGGCGGCTTTCCCGCCGAATTGTTTGCCGTGCAGTACCCTGCGCCGGGCGACCCGCAATTGGCGCGCGACATCGTCGAGTTGCTGCACGCCGATGGCTTGAGTGCGCGCATCGATGAGCGCCGCCCCCTTGACCACGGCACCTGGGTGCCGCTGTCGCTGATGTACCCGGCGGCGGATATCCCGGTGGTGCAAGTGTCCTTGCCCAGCCGTATGGGCCCTGCCCTGCAGACCCGGGTCGGACGCGCCCTCGCCGGCCTGCGCGAACACGGCGTGTTGCTGATCGGCTCCGGCAGCATCACCCACAATCTCGGTGAGCTGGACTGGCACGCCGGGCCCGAAAGCATCGAACCGTGGGCGCGGGCGTTCCGTGATTGGATGGTGGACAAGCTCGCGGCCAACGACGAGGCCGCATTGCACGATTATCGCCGCCAGGCGCCCAACGCCGTGCGCAGCCATCCCAGTGATGAGCATTTACTGCCTCTCTACTTTGCGCGGGGCGCCGGGGGCGACTTCCGCGTGGCACACCAAGGCTTCACCATGGGCGCGCTGGGCATGGACATCTATCGCTTCGACTGAAAACCAAGGCAAAAAAAATCCCCGAACCAGTCGGGGATTTTTTATTTGCGATCAATCAGCCCAGAGGCGGATCAATCTTCGCGGTAGCGACGCAGCTTGAGCTGCTTACCGGCAACGCGAGTGTCTTTCAGCTTGGTCAGCAGTTTTTCCAGACCGTCTTCCGGCAGCTCCACCAGGGAGAAGCTGTCACGGACCTGGATGCGACCGATGGCTTCACGTGCCAGGCCACCCTCGTTGAGGATAGCGCCCAGCAGGTTCTTGGCGGCGATACCGTCACGCGCACCCAGCGCGGTACGGCAGCGAGCACGACCTTCAGCCAATGGCACCGGAGCGCGACGCTCACGATCACCACGATCAGGGCGGTCACCGGTACGCTCTGGACGATCACCGCGCGGAGCGTTGTTCGGTACCAGTGGGCGTTCTTTCTCGATCGCTGCCAGGGTCAGGGCCTGACCGTTGGTCGCCTTGCGCAGCAGGGCTGCAGCCAGGGCACGCGGGGTGCAACCGATATCGGCAGTCAGGCGGTCCAACAGTTCGCCGTGGGTCGATTCAGCGTCAGCCACCAGCGGCGACAGGCTGTTGGTCAGTTTCTTGATGCGGGCATCGAGAACGGCCTGGGCATCCGGCAGGCGGACCTCAGCAACCTTCTGACCGGTCACACGCTCGATCACTTGCAGCATGCGGCGCTCACGTGGCGTCACCAGCAGCAGTGCGCGACCTTCGCGACCGGCACGGCCGGTACGGCCGATACGGTGAACGTAGGACTCTGGATCGTAAGGCATGTCAACGTTGAACACGTGGGTGATACGCGGAACGTCGAGGCCACGCGCAGCAACGTCGGTCGCCACAACGATGTCCAGACGGCCATCCTTGAGGGACTCGATCACGCGCTCACGTTGGTTCTGGGCGATGTCACCGTTCAGCGCAGCGGCTTTGTAGCCTTTGGCTTCGAGGGCACTGGCCAGGTCCAGGGTCGCTTGCTTGGTGCGCACGAACATGATCAGGGCGTCGAAGTCTTCGACTTCCAGCAGGCTCAATACAGCCGAGGTCTTCTGGTCAGCGTGAACCAACAGGTGAGCCTGTTCGATCGCGGTAACGGTCTGAGTCTTGGTCTGGATCTTCACGTGTTGCGGATCGCGCAGGTGGCGTTCGGCAATGGCACGGATCGACTGTGGCAGGGTGGCCGAGAACAGCACGGTCTGACGGGTCGCTGGCAGCGCTTTGAAGATGACTTCCAAGTCATCCATGAAGCCCAGCTTCAGCATTTCGTCAGCTTCGTCCAGAACCAGGTGGTTCACGGTCGACAGGACTTTCTCGTCACGACGCAGGTGGTCGCACAGACGGCCCGGGGTGGCGACAACGATCTGTGCGCCGTTACGGATAGCTTTGAGTTGTGGACCCATCGGCGCGCCGCCGTAAACGGCAACAACGGTTACACCTGGCATTTGCTTGGCGTAGGTTTCAAAAGCGGTTGCTACTTGCAGCGCCAACTCACGAGTTGGCGCCAGGATCAGGGCTTGCGGTTCGCGCTTGGCAGGATCGATGCAGTGCAGGATAGGCAGGGCGAACGCGGCGGTTTTACCGGTACCGGTTTGCGCCTGGCCAATCATGTCCTGGCCGGCCATGATGATCGGGATCGATTGCTGCTGAATCGCCGAAGGTTCTTCGTAGCCAGTCGCAATGACGGCAGCAAGAATGTTCGGGTTAAGATTAAAAGCGGCGAAGCCGCCGGTTTCCTGGGTCATGGGTCTGCCTCTAAGTGCATCCGCAAAGACCCATGCTCCAAAGCTGCGCATGCCGTGTTGAGACTCAAGAGTCGCCCTGGCTGCTTTGTCGGCGGGGATTTGCGAAAACGAATGAATGAAAAAGATTCGTCAAGGAAGAGTCCGTTGTACGGACGTGCAGCCGAAGCTGACTTCGGGGAATTGCGCTACCTAAACGCGGCCCGGTTAAAGGCCGGCGCGCACTATACCGGAAATTGCTGAAAAAGGGAGCTTTTTTTATCGCAAAGCGCCGATAAACCGCGCTACTTCACCGTCTTTGCGCAGATGAGCGCCAAGGTCTATTTTTCAAGTGCCCGGTCTTGTTGGTTAACACGCTTAAACGGTTCACCCGTCCACTCAGACCCTTTGGTCCGAAACCCTTCCCTGCGCCCGAGGGCACACCCGATGAATCAAGCCAACAGCAGCCTCGTCAGCCGTGAATACAAGGACCATGTCCTGCTGTTGGGCCTGGATCGCGTCGCCAAGCGCAATGCCTTTAACCTGGAGCTACTCAACGAACTCAGCCTGGCCTATGGCGAATTTGATCGAAATGACGATGCGCGGGTGGCCGTGGTGTTCGCCCACGGCGACCACTTCACCGCCGGGCTGGACCTGGCCAACGTCAGTGGGGTGATGGCGGGAGGTTGGCAACCGCCGCTCGGGGGCTGCGATCCCTGGGGCGTGTTCGCCGGCCCACGGGTCAGCAAACCGGTGATCGTCGCCGCCCAGGGCTACTGCCTGACCATTGGTATCGAGTTGATGCTGGCGGCGGATATCAATCTCTGCGCGAGCAACACCCGCTTCGCGCAGATGGAAGTACAACGTGGGATCTTTCCATTTGGCGGTGCGACGTTGCGCTTTCATCAGATTACCGGCTGGGGCAACGCGATGCGCTGGCTGCTCACCGGCGATGAGTTCGATGCCCACGAAGCGCTGCGCCTAGGGTTGGTGCAGGAGGTGATGGCCAGCGAAGACCTGCTGCCGCGCGCCATCGAACTGGCCAGCCGCATCGCACGCCAGGCACCGCTCGGCGTGCAGGCCACCTTGATGTCGGCCCGCCTGGCGCGCCTGGAGGGCGAAGCCGTCGCGGCGGGCGCATTACCGCCAGTGGTCGAGCAATTGCTCAACAGCGAAGACGCCAAGGAAGGCGTGCGCGCCATGCTCGAGAAGCGCCCAGGGGTATTCAGGGGAATTTGAGTTGGCCGTGCCGCAGTCATCGCGAGCAAGCCCGCTCCCACATTTGACCGAGCACATCCTGAAGGAATGCGGTCGACGTGGGAGCGGGCTTGCTCGCGATGACGCCTGTTCAGACAACTAGGTGGCAGGCCGAATAGCCTTGATCAGCGCCTGCAACGAATAGCCCAGTCGCGGTGCCAGCGCTTCGGCGCGGGCCGAGAGCGCGGCATGGTCCAGTTCCTGATCCAGTTCCGACGGCACCAGCAGGATCACATTGCCCTCCTTCACCGGCAGCTCCCAATAATGCCGGTGATACAACCCGCGCAACAAGGCCGCACCCAAGGGCTTGCCATCGTCGGTGGCCCACTGGTTGATCACCAGCCAACCGCCGGGGTTGAGTTTCTTCTGACAGTTTTCCAGGAAGGTCCAGGCCAGGTGCCCGACGCCGGGGCCGACGTCGGTGTACAGGTCGACGAAAATCAGGTCGGCCGTTTCGGCGGTTTCGAGCAATTCCAGAGCGTCACCAATGCGGATGTACAGGCGTGGATCGTCGTCCAGCCCCAGGTACTCAATGGCCAGGCGCGGCACATCGGGGCGCAGCTCGATGGCTTCGACATCCTCCAGCGGCAGGAACTTGAGGCACGCCTGGGTCAGCGTGCCGGCGCCCAGGCCGAGGAACAACGCGCTCTCCGGCTGCTCATGGCACAACGCACCGATCAGCATCGCACGGGTGTAGTCGTACTCCAGCCAGCTCGGGTCGGCGGTGAACACGCAGCTTTGCTCGATGGCGTCGCCAAACTCGAGAAAACGGTAATCGGCCACTTCGAGCACACGGACAATGCCGAAGTCATCATGGACCTCGGCCAGCAGGCGCTCGACACGCTCCTCGGTCATCTCAACTCCTAAAGGGTCTAACCCCACGGCAAAGGCGCGATTGTCGGCCAACCAGCGGCAACAGGTCACGCACTAATTGCTGATAACATTGGCGCCCGACCGTCAATCACCCTATCGAGTTCACGATGAGCCAACCCTGGAGCCCCGACAGCTGGCGCGCCCTGCCGATCCAGCAACAACCCCAGTACCCGGACGCTGCGCACCTGTTGCAGGTGGAGCAGAGCCTGGCCAGCTACCCGCCGCTGGTGTTTGCCGGGGAGGCCCGCGAGTTGCGCCGTCAGTTTGCCGAGGTGACCCAGGGTCGCGCCTTCCTGCTGCAAGGTGGCGACTGCGCTGAGAGTTTTGCCGAGTTTTCCGCCGCAAAAATCCGCGACACCTTCAAGGTGCTGCTGCAGATGGCCATCGTGATGACCTTCGCCGCCGGCTGCCCGGTGGTGAAAGTCGGGCGCATGGCCGGCCAGTTCGCCAAGCCGCGCTCGTCCAACGATGAAACCATCGATGGCGTCACCCTTCCGGCCTACCGTGGCGATATCGTCAACGGTATCGGCTTCGACGAAAAAAACCGCGTGCCGGACCCCGACCGCCTGCTGCAGTCCTACCACCAGTCCACCGCCACCCTTAACCTGCTGCGCGCCTTCGCCCAGGGCGGGTTTGCCGACCTGCATCAGGTACACAAGTGGAACCTGGACTTCATCGCCAACTCCGCACTGGCCGAGAAGTACAGCCAACTGGCGAACCGCATCGACGAAACCCTGGCCTTCATGCGCGCCTGTGGCATGGACAGCTCGCCGCAACTGCGCGAAACCAGCTTCTTCACCGCCCACGAAGCGCTGCTGCTCAACTATGAACAAGCCTTCGTGCGCCGCGACAGCCTGACCAACGACTACTACGACTGCTCGGCCCACATGCTGTGGATCGGTGATCGCACCCGTCAGTTGGACGGCGCCCACGTCGAGTTCCTGCGCGGGGTACACAACCCGATCGGGGTCAAGGTCGGCCCAAGCATGAACCCGGATGACCTGATCCGCCTGATCGACATCCTCAATCCGGACAACGACCCCGGCCGCCTGAACCTGATTGCACGCATGGGTGCCCACAAAGTCGGCGACCACCTGCCGGCGCTGATTCGCGCCGTACAGCGCGAGGGCAAGCAGGTGCTGTGGAGCTCCGACCCGATGCACGGCAACACCATCAAGGCCAGCAGCGGCTACAAGACCCGCGACTTTGCGCAGATCCTCGGCGAGGTGAAGGAGTTCTTCCAGGTACACGAGGCCGAAGGCACCTATGCCGGCGGGATTCATATCGAGATGACCGGGCAGAACGTCACCGAATGTATCGGCGGTGCGCGGCCAATCACCGAAGACGGCTTGTCGGACCGCTACCACACCCACTGCGACCCGCGGATGAATGCCGATCAGTCGCTGGAGCTGGCGTTCCTGATCGCCGAAACGTTGAAGCAGGTCAAACGCTGAAGCCCCCCCTTGTGGCGAGGGAGCAAGCTCTCTCGCCACCACACCTCAAACCTGTAGCATCGCCACTCGCAACCGGCCGCCACTCGGCCGCTGGCAATTGAGCTGCACCTGTTCCAGGCCCAGCCAGTCGGCCATTTGCCGCAAGTTCAGCGCCAACGCACGCATCCCCTCCTCATCCAGCCCCGGCTCTTCTTCGTGTACCGCATGCACAGCCAGGCGCCCGTGCGCACGTTCGGCGCGCAGGTCGACGCGCGCGGCAATGCGCTCGTTGTGCAGAAACGGCAGCACGTAGTAGCCGTACACCCGCTTGTCTTGCGGGGTGTAGATCTCCAGCCGATAACGGAAATCGAACAGGCGCTCGGTACGGCTGCGCTCCCAGATCAGCGAATCGAACGGCGACAGCAGTGCGCTGGCCGGCACCTTGCGCGGTACTTTCGGCTCCGGCAGGCAGTAGGCAGGCTGCTTCCAGCCCTGCACCCGGCACGTCAGCAATTGGCCGTCTTCGACCAGCTCGGCCAAGCGGCTGCGAGTGTCGGCAGGCTCCAGACGGAAGTAATCGCGCAGGTCTTTTTCGCTGCCGACGCCCAGCGCGGTCGCGCTGTGCAGCAGCAAACCGCGCTGAGCCTCGGCCTCACTCAGCGGGGCCTGGTGAAGCCTGTCGCCGGGAATGACGCGCTCAGGTAAATCGTAGAGCCGCTCAAACCCGCGCCGACCGGCAACCGTGACCAGGCCAGCAGCGAATAGCCATTCCAGCGCGTGCTTTTCATCACTCCAGTCCCACCAGGGGCCGGCGCGCTCTTCGCGGGTCGACAGACTGCCCGCGCCCAGAGCGCCCTGTTGTTCGACGGTCTTCAAGACGCGCTGGATGATGGCCTGCTGCTCGCGACCAAAGCGCGCCATCTGCGCATAGATGCCCTGCCCCTGTTTTGCCCGTTCCATGCGCCAGCGCATCAAGGGGTACAGTGCCATCGGCAACAACGAGGCTTCATGCCCCCAATATTCGAACAACGAACGCTGTCGGCCCTGGCTCCAGGCCGCCTGCTCAAGCAATGACGGGGCGTACTGGCCCAAGCGGGAAAACAACGGTAGGTAATGGGAACGCACCACGGCATTGACCGAATCGATCTGCACCACGCCCAGGCGTTCGATCAAGCGGTTGAGGTGCATGGCCTTGATCAACGCGGGCGCCTGGCGCCCGGAAAACCCCTGCGCGGCCAGTGCCATGCGCCGCGCTTGCTTGAGGGAAAAAGACAGGTCGGCGAGCATGGGCATCTCCCTATGAACTTGCCGACTACCCTACTGCATCTTCGGTCATTTTCGCAGCGGGTCTTCCCAGAAATGCCGATGGGTTTCGTGCTCCACGTCGGCGCGGTTGAGCCCGATATCCTTGAGCGCCGCATCGCTCAGTGTCGCCAGTAACCGACGCTCATGATGCAATGCCTGCCACCGCGCAATCGCCTGGAGCAGCCCGCAAAGCGGCCGCTTTGCCAATCCTGCAAAACCTGTTTGACCTTTCATCTTCTCGCCCTCCCTTGGGGATGACGCGAGTGTGTGCCGGGGGCTATGATCAATCCAACGAATGTTTCTTATGTAATACATCTCAAGGATTGATCAATTGACCGCGTACCCAAGCATCGACACCGATGTGCTGCGCACCTTCGTCGCCATCGCCGATCAGGGCGGGTTTACCCGTGCCGGCGAGCAGGTCAACCGCACCCAATCGGCGGTCAGCATGCAGATGAAGCGCCTGGAAGAAGACGTGCTGCAGCGCAAGCTGTTCGAACGCGACGGCCGGCAAGTGCGGCTGACGCCAGAGGGCCAGGTGCTGCTGGGGTATGCGCGGCGCATCCTGAAACTGCACAGCGAGGTGTTCAACACCTTGCGTGAACCGCATATGGTCGGGCTGGTGCGCATCGGCACCCCGGACGACTATGTGATGCGCTTCCTTCCAGGGATTCTGAAACAGTTTTCCAAGGCATACCCGCTGATCCAGATCGAAATGCACTGCGAGGCGTCAACGGTGCTGATGCAACGGCGCGACCTGGCGTTGACGGTGATCAGCCGCGAGCCCGGCAATGATCTCGGCGAGCTGTTACGCACCGAGCGCATGGTGTGGGCGGCGGCGCCGTGTTTCTGCGTGGACGAACACGATGCCCTGCCGCTGGCGATGTCCGGCTCCGACTGCCTTTACACCCAATGGGCGCGTGCCGCACTGGATGCGGCCGGGCGGGATTATCGCCTGGCCTACCACAGCTCCAACGGGGCGGCGATCCAGGCCGTGGTCAGCGCTGGCCTGGCGGCGATGGTCAGCATGGAAAGCCTGGTGACCGATGACCTGCGCGTGCTCGGCAGTGACGACGGTTTTCCACCCTTGCCGTCGATGAATCTGCGCTTGCTGCGTAACCCGCTGATGACATCGCCCATCACCGACTGCCTGGCGGAATACATCATCGAAGGCTTCAAACTTTAAACGTCAGCATCACCGCGCACACCACCAGGAAACCGCAGAACAAACCGCGCAACAGGCGCTCCGGCAGGGCGTGGGCGACCTTCACGCCCCAACTGATGCTGAGCAGGCCACCGACCGCCAAGGGGATGCCGATCATCCAGTCCACTTCGTGGTGCCAGGCGTAGGTGACGAGAGTCACACCGGTGCTGGGCAGCGCCAAGGCCAGGGACAAACCTTGGGCCACCACCTGGGTGGTGCCGAACACGCTGGTCAGCACCGGCGTAGCAACCACCGCACCACCGACACCGAACAAGCCGCCCATGGAGCCAGAGACCGCGCCCAATACCCCGAGCCACGGCCAGGCATGGCGCATCTGTGCCGTCGGCGGCGCATTGCGGGTGAACATGCGCAACAAGTTGTAGGCCGACAGCGCCACCAGAAAAGCAATAAAGCCGATGCGCATCGCGCCGGCATCCAGGCCCACGGCCCAGATCGAACCGAGCCAGGCAAAGCTGAAACCCATCACCCCCAGCGGCAACGCGTGGAGCAATTCAATGCGATTGCGCTGGTGATAACGCCACAGCGCGAGCATCACGTTGGGCACCACCATCACCAGCGCGGTGCCTTGGGCGATCTGCTGATCGAGGCCGAACAGCACGCCGAGCACCGGGATGGCAATCAACCCGCCGCCAATGCCAAACAGGCCGCCCACCGTGCCCAATGCCGCGCCCAATACCAGGTACATCGCTAAATCCAACACCACGCATTACTCCACAATCCCAAGCCTTGCATGCTACGCAGTCCGCTCTGGCGCGGATACGCACAGCAACGCACAATGGCTGTGCCAATCTCGCATAAGCGTCGACTGATGAACCCGAATATCCTGACCGATCAACTCAGCCTGTTTCTCGATGTGCTGGAAACCGGCAGTTTTTCCGCCGCCGCACGTCGCCATCCGCTGACGCCCTCGCAGTGGCCCGGCGTATCGACAGCCTGGAAAGTTCGGTGGGCAGCCGCTTGTTTCAGCGCAGCACCCATGCGGTGCTGCCGACACCGGCCGGCCTGGCGTTCGCCGAGCGTGCGCGGCGAATCGTCACCGAGTTGCAATTGGCACGGGCGGAAGCGGTGTCCTTGAGCCATGCGCCGGAGGGCTTGATACGCGTGGATGCACCGGCGGCGTTCGGTCGACGGCATCTGGCGCCGGTGATCGCCGACTTCCTGAACGTCTACCCTGGGCTGGATGTACACCTGCATTTGATCGACAGCTTTGTGGACATGCAGGGCGCACACCTGGGCAAGGTCGACCTGGTGCTGCGCGCCGGGCATATCGTCGACACCCGGCTGATCGCCACGCCGCTGGCCAGTATCGTGCGCATTGCCTGTGCAAGCCCCGCCTACCTGAAAAACCGTGGCACGCCGACCCATCCGCGAGACCTCAGCGAACACGACGGGCTGGACTGGGATGGCTTGGCGCCAATGTTCGCCTGGCGCTTCGAACTGGACGGGCGCCGCGCCACCTATCGCCCGCAACGCATCCGCATGAGCGCCAACAACGCCGAAGCCCTGCTCTCCGGCGCCCTGGCCGGGCTCGGTATCGCGCACCTGCCCACCTGGCTGGCGAGTGAATACCTGGTCCGCGGCGAACTCTTGCCCCTGTTTTGCGAAAACGGCCTGCCCAGCCCGGAAACCACCGGTATCTACGCACTGCGCCTGGAACAACAGCCGAATGCGCGCAGCCGCTTGTTGCTCGAATACCTAAAATCCCGCTTCAGCCCGGTGCCGCCCTGGGACCTGGCACTGCAAAGCGGCTTGGTCTGACCTATCCGCAGTAGCTGGCCATGTTGATGCCGTGGGAAGAGGATGGTTTGACCGTCGGCGAAATCAGCAATCCGCACTGCCTGCCCCCTTGCTCAAGCGCCTGAAAGCCGAGAGCTTGCTCAGTCACGCGCAAAGCCTGGGCGACACTGCCACCAAGTCTTCCCGTGGCAACGTCGACGTGCGCCTGCACGTCACCCGTCTGACCCGTACTGCTCGTCACCTGCGCGCCGTCAGCCAAGTGCCGGCGGTGCGGCAAGCATCGGATGAGTTAAAGCAACACCTGAAGTGACAGCTAAACGCCCACAAAAAAGCCCGACTCAAGGTCGGGCTTTTTTTTCGTATCGGAGGGGCCAGAATTACTTCTTGGCGCGACCTTTGTACGAACCACCTTCACGGGTGTCGATCTCGATCATGTCGTCGATTTCGATGAAATCGGCCACTTGCAGTTCGGTACCGTTAGCCAGCTTGGCAGGCTTCATGACTTTGCCCGAAGTGTCGCCGCGAGCGGAACCTTCGGTGTAGGCAACCTTACGCACGATAGTGGTCGGCAGCTCTACGGAAACCAGGCGCTCTTCGAAGAAGATGGCTTCGCAGATGTCGGTCATGCCTTCTTCGATGAACGGCAGAACGGCTTCGATATCTTCAGCGTTCAGCTCGTACATGGTGTAGTCGGTGGTGTCCATGAACGTGTAAGCGTCGCCGCTGATGAAGGACAGAGTCGCTTCTTTACGGTCGAGGATCACGTCGTCCAGCTTGTCATCGGCGCTGTAAACGGTTTCGGTCTTGTAACCAGTCAGCAGGTTTTTCAGCTTGGTCTTCATGATCGCGCTGTTACGGCCCGACTTGGTGAACTCAGCTTTCTGAACCAACCAAGGGTCGTTGTCGATACGGATTACCATACCGGGTTTCAGTTCTTTACCAGTTTTCATTGCAGATATCCGAAATTTGGATGGGGTTTACAAAAATCAAGGTGGCGTATCATATCCAACTTTCATAAAACTGTACCAGCGCCGTCGCAAGATCGGCCTGCAAGCCTTGTTCCAGACACCATGTTTCGGCGTGTTCAGCCACTTCCGGCCAGTGCGCCAGCAGCATTTTCCACGGTTGGGCCATATCGCCCTCGGTGTTCCAGGCCTGCCAAAGAGCTACCACTGCGGCTTTTGCCGCCAGCGAGAGGGCCGCGGTGTACAGCTCCAGAAAGGCGTCGAGCTTGTCCAGGTGGATGTCTTCGTCCTGACGATAGATGTGCCACAGCAACGGGCGCCCGGCCCATTGAGCGCGAACGAAGGAGTCTTCGCCGCGCACGGCGTTGAACTCGCAACACCACAGCAAGCGGTCATATTGCTCCTGGCGCACGAACGGCAGCACCTGCACGGTCAGGGCGTCGCGCTGATAAACATCGCCCGCCGCCAGCCGATCCACGCCGAGCCAACGCTGCATATCGCCGAGGATGCGCCCTTCCGGCACCAGCAGATGGGTGGCACGCCCGTCCGTCGCCAACACGTCCAGCCAACCGGCAAGCGCGGCATTTTCGTAGGCGAACAGCGACATCAACCGCGCACCAGCTGCGGGAAATACGCCCAGGCTTTGCAGGAATTGTTGCTGTGCAGCTGCATCCTGTTGAAACGCCTGGCGCTGTTGCAGCAACCCCGCCTCACGCAACAGGCCACCGGTGCCCGGCCGAAAGCCGGGAAAGAAGAAGTACTTCTGTACGCCCTTGAACTTCACCGACGGCAGGCGATGGCACCCCACCACCCAGTCTTCGGCACTCAGGTAGTCCAGGTTCATCCACAACGGCGCACGCGCACACGCGGCCATTGCCTCCATATACTCAGGCGGCAACTGGCAGGCAAACGCGGCGATCACCACATCTGCCGATGGCGTGGCGACCCACTGCGCCGGCCAATGGCGCACGTCGACACCCTCTTGCCACTGCTGCTCCAGTTGCACATTAATCTGTGGGCACATGCGCTCGAAGGCCCGCAGGTCATCGACCCACAAGCGCACGTCACAAGCGTGCTCCACCACCAATTGCCGGGCCAGACGCCAGGTCACGCCAATGTCGCCGTAGTTGTCGACGACGCTGCAAAAAATATCCCAGCGGGCTTTCATTCCGGGCTCCAACGCTCAAAGGCTCGATTGTCCGCATAAATGCCCCGATGCAGAAGGCTTGATCGCGATTATTCTGCACGGTGGCTGTGCGACAATCGCCGCCACGCCGCAAATTCCCGCCAGGAGACCGTCATGTCTGACCGCCCGCTGTCGCTGTTCAAGCTCTGTCTCGCCATCGCCCTGGGCGTGTGGCTGGGGTTTATCGCCATTGCGCTGACCACCTGGCTGGCGTCTCGCTATCTGTTCCCGCAAAGCCTGGCGCCCGTCGCCCAGGCCGTTCAACAACTCGGCAAACCCACGCCGGTTGCACCGGAACCGCCGAACCGCATGTTCGAGCAGTATCAAGAGAACCTGCGCAAGCAGGAACAACAGCAAACCCTGGATCAGGCCCGCAACAACGCGCGCAACCTGTCCAACCCCAAATGCCAGTTCTGGCTGCAACAGGACCAGAACGCGCCCAATGAAAAGAGCCGGGCGAATGTCCTGCAATTTTGCGAATGATCAAACCCAACCATGAATAAACACGCCGTCCTCCAGTTGATCCTGGAAAAACTCAGCGTCGACCTCGACATCGCCCAGCGCGCCGCGCAGACCGCCTACGAAACCGCGACCCATGAAGAAAACATCGCGGAAAACAAATACGACACCCTCGGGCTGGAAGCGTCATACCTGGCGGCCGGACAGGCCAAGCGGGTCGAGGAGATCAAGCAGTCGCTGACGCTGTGCCAGAACCTGCAGTTGCGTGCATACGATGACCAACGGGGGATAGAAGTCGGCGCGCTATTGGGCCTGGAAGACGAAAACGGTCGCCAGCAATGGTTGTTCCTGGCGCCGGATGCTGCGGGCTTGAAAGTGGAGGTGGTGGGGCAACCGGTCACCGTCATCACCCCGCGCTCGCCCATGGGCAACAGCCTGCTGGGCAAGTTCGAAGGTGATGAGGTGGAGATTCTAGTGGCGGGCACCCGGCAACACTTTACGGTTACCGAGGCCAAATAAACCACTCAGTGGACGGGCAGTTCTACGCCGTCGAACAACTCTTCCAGTTCCTGCTTGTTGTGGCACTGGATCGCCTTGGCCATGACTTCGCGCGTCAGGTGCGGGGCGAATTTCTCGATGAAGTCGCACATGAAACCACGCAGGAACGTGCCGCGACGGAAACCGATCTTGGTCACACTGGACTCGAACAACTCGCTGGCGTCGAGCACGACCAAGTCTTTATCGAGCTGGGTATCGACCGCCATCTTGGCGACGATCCCCACGCCCAGGCCCAGGCGAACGTAAGTCTTGATCACGTCGGCGTCGGCTGCGGTGAACACCACTTTCGGCGTGAGACCACGATGGCTGAAGGCTTCGTCGAGCTTGGAGCGGCCGGTAAAACCGAACACATAAGTCACGATCGGGTATTCCGCCAGGGCTTCCAGGGTCAGCTTCGGCAGCTTGGCCAGTGGGTGGCCTTGCGGCACCACCACACAACGGTTCCAGCGATAGCACGGCATCATCACCAGGTCGCCGAACAACTCCAGGGCCTCAGTCGCAATCGCGAAGTCGACGGTGCCGTCGGCGGCCATTTCAGCAATCTGCATCGGCGAACCCTGGTGCATGTGCAGGGCCACATCCGGGTATTGCTTGATGAAATCGCGGATCACCGGCGGCAATGCATAGCGGGCCTGGGTATGGGTGGTGGCGATCGACAGGGTGCCCTTCTTCTCGTTGGAGAATTCCTGGGCGATCTGCTTGATGCTCTCGACTTTGCGCAGGATCTCGCCGGCAGTGGTGATGATGCGTTCACCGGCCGGGGTGACGCGGGTCAGGTGCTTGCCGCTGCGGGCGAACACTTCGACACCCAGCTCGTCTTCGAGCAGGCGGATCTGCTTGCTGATACCCGGTTGCGAGGTGTAGAGGCTTTGAGCGGTAGCGGAAACGTTGAGATCGTGGTGCGCCACTTCCCAGATGTAGCGCAGTTGTTGAAGCTTCATATGTGTCCCTCAAAGCAGATAGACGCCACGGGTATCAGCGACGGTATATAACTATATTAAAGGTTAGACAGATAAATCTAGAACTTTTTATCGATCCTTCCCTTCACACGTCATCACTGCGTTGACGTTGTAACGACGGCACCAGGTAAACCGGCACCGGAGACAGCTGCAACACCCGTGCAGCGGTGCGCCCAAGGGGGGTGGCCGCGGCAGTTGCGTGGCTGTGACTGCCTACGATCAACAGATCCACGGAAAGTTTACGCAGTTGGTCGAGAATCACCTCGCACGGGTCACCCTGGATCACCCGCACCGAGTGGATCAATTGCAAGTCTTGCTCGCCGTCCCCCAGCTCCTCGCGAAAACTGTCGAGCACCCGCTGCTCGATCGTCGCCATCACCGTGCTCAGGCCCTGACTCTGCCATTCGTTCAGGGCCTTTTCATCAAGGTAGCTCTGCAACACCGATTCGGCGAACAGCCCCATGGGTTCGACCACATGAATCACCGACAGCTCAGCCTTGAACGTTCGCGCCAGCGCCAGCGCATGTTGCATCACATAAGGCGCATACAGACCGAGGTCCGTGGCATACAGCATCGACCGGATCATAAAACCTCCTGGACAGCCAGGATGGCGGAGATTGAATGAGCTTAGCAGCGCCTCGGGGAATCCGACTGACTTAGCTCGACGTCTGAATCTTCACCTCATTGCTGATGCCATGGGGCACATGCCCGGTGGCCACCACCTCCCTGGCTTTCTCGCAATGGCCGGCCTGGTCATCGAAAAAAACGTCGGCGGCGAACGCCTCCAGGAACGCGGATTTTTCCAGGCCGCCGAGGAACAACGACTCGTCCAGGCGTATATCCCACTCGCGCAAGGTGCGAATCACCCGCTCGTGGGACGGCGCCGACCGGGCGGTGACCAGCGCGGTGCGGATCGGGCACGCCTCTTCCGGGAACTCACGCTGCAACAAGTTAAGCGCCGCGAGGAAGCCCTTGAAGGGGCCGCCATGCAACGGCTGGCGTGCCGATTCGCGCTCGCTGGCCTGGAACGCTTCCAGCCC
>Ga0209913_1000102_pt1 | contig 95517 bp, 100 predicted proteins | sample PersoiDNA2013203_FD_185805 | JGI IMG/M metagenome (GOLD analysis project Ga0209913, IMG submission 185805) | Permafrost soil microbial communities from the Arctic, to analyse light accelerated degradation of dissolved organic matter (DOM) -... | ecosystem: Environmental > Terrestrial > Soil >...
AGCATTGGAACCACCTGATCCCATCCCGAACTCAGCAGTGAAACGATGCATCGCCGATGGTAGTGTGGGGTTTCCCCATGTGAGAGTAGGTCATCGTCAAGATTAAATTCCAGAACCCCTGTTTGCTTACGCAGACAGGGGTTTTGTTTTGGGCGCTCGGAAAGTGCGAAGAGGCTCATCGCGATAGCCTTCAGTGCTAAGGTCCGGCCTTTCTATGCAATGACCCTGCGCATGGCTATCATGCGTGCCTCATTGTGAGGCGATACTTGCATGCTGACGTTGTTAAAACTTCTGAAAGATGGCCGATTCCACTCCGGGGAAGCGCTTGGTGCAGCCCTGGGCGTCAGTCGCAGTGCTGTATGGAAGCAGCTTCAGCATCTTGAGGCTGAGTTAAACTTGCCCATCCACAAAGTGCGGGGCAGGGGGTATCAGTTGGCATCGCCGCTGGTGTTCTTGAATGCTGAGGACATTGCGCTGAAGGCGCCTTCATTGGCATGGCCCGTCCACATCTCTGATTCTATTGATTCCACCAATGCTGAGGCCTTGCGCCTTGTCGATGCGGGGTGCGCGGCGCCATTTCTAGTGCTCGCGGAGCAACAAACCGCAGGAAGAGGCCGGCGGGGGCGCAAGTGGGTCAGTCCGTTCGCCCAGAATGTGTATTACAGCCTCGTGCTGCGCATCGAGGGTGGCCTGCGGCAACTAGAGGGGCTGAGCCTGGTTGTGGGGCTTGCGGTTATGCAGGCCCTGCGTGAGTCGGGCGTGCAAGGGGCTGCCTTGAAATGGCCAAACGACGTCCTGGTGGGGCAGAAAAAAATTGCCGGAATCCTGTTGGAGCTGGTGGGCGATCCTGCTGATATCTGTCACGTTGTTCTCGGGATCGGCATTAACGTGAATATGCAGAAAGCCGCTGCAGTTGATCAGCAGTGGACGTCGGTGCAGCTGGAAACGGGCTTTCCTGTGGATCGTAATCTACTTGTGGCGCGGCTGGGTCTGCAGCTGCAAAATTACCTGGAGCGACATACAGCCTCCGGCTTTGCGGCGCTTCAGGAAGAGTGGGAGCAGAATCACCTATGGCAGGGTAGGGCGGTGTCCCTCATTGCTGGAGTCAATCGTATTGACGGCGTGGTCCTGGGTGTCGACCGCCAGGGTGCGTTGCGTTTGAACGTGGATGGTGTTGAAAAAATATATAGCGGTGGTGAGTTAAGCCTGAGGTTGCGTGATGATTCTTGAGCTCGACTGTGGGAATAGCTTTATCAAATGGCGCGTACTTGAATCGGATCAGGCGAAAGCATCCGCCGAAGGTGTTGTAGGTTCGGATTTCGCATTGATCGAAAGCCTGGCAGCGCTACCTGGCCTGTCGTTGACGCGTTGCCGGTTGGTGAGCGTTCGGGCTTTGGAGGAAACCAATAAGCTGGTCGAGGTGTTGCAAGGGGCTTTCGGTGTTGCCGTATCCTGTGCTGTATCCGCGCGCGAGATGGCCGGAGTGCGCAATGGCTACGAAGACTTCGAGCGTCTTGGTCTTGATCGCTGGTTGGCGATGCTGGGTGGCTTCAAGCTGGCGCCGGGTGCGTGCCTGGTGCTGGACTTTGGTACCGCGGCCACGGCAGATTTCATCGCGGGGGATGGCGAACACCTGGGAGGCTTCATTTGCCCCGGTATGCCGTTGATGCGCAACCAGTTGCGAACGCACACCCGAAAGATACGCTACGACGACGCGGCTGCTGAGCGTGCCCTGGAGCGGCTTTCCCCTGGGCGCACGACCGCAGAGGCTGTCGAGCGGGGCTGTACGCTGATGCTCAGAGGGTTCGTGTTGACCCAGCTTGAGTTGGCTCGAAGCTACTGGGGTGATGATTTCGCCGTATTCCTCACGGGTGGGGATGCTTATCTGGTCTCGGATGCCGTGCCGCAGGCGCGGTTGGTTCCGGACCTGGTTTTCGTTGGTCTGGCAATGGCGTGTCCTTTGTCCTGAGGTGTTTATGCGTTGGCTGTTTTTACTTTTACTCGTTCTTAATGCCTTCTATTACGTTTGGCATCAGCAAGAGGCTCCGTTGCGCGCCAAGGATGTCACGCCCCTGAGTCTCTATCGTGGCCCTCAGCAGGATATTCGGCTGCTGAGTGAATCCTCGGATTCGGTGTCTCGGCGCGACCGAGCAAAAGCGCCTGACGCGCAGAATACCTGCTTATACATCGGCGGCTTTGCCGACCAGCGCCAGGCACAGTCTGTTGAGCAGCGTCTTACAAGCCTGGATATAAAGGTCAAGGTTCAACTGTTGAGCACGCCTGAGGCATCCGGTTATTGGCTTCGCGTGGCCCCTGAAAGCCGGCGCTTGGCTGAGGATCTGCCGTTTGAAAACCTTGCTAAGGAATTCAATGAGTTAAAACATAAAATAATGCTGTGCGAAGGCATTGCAACTCTCGAATAGTTTGCATAGAATGGCGCCCGCTTCGCAGTGAAGACCTTTAAGGTCTACAGCGTGAAGCGAACGTCAATGCAGCTAACCTCATATTTTTAATGAGAAAATGCTTGACAGAAGGCCGGCGTGATGTAGAATGCCGGCTCGCTTAGGAGGGGTTCCCGAGCGGCCAAAGGGATCAGACTGTAAATCTGACGTCTACGACTTCGAAGGTTCGAATCCTTCCCCCTCCACCATTTTTAGCGTGAGCTGCAAGCTCTGCGGGTATAGTTTAGTGGTAGAACCTCAGCCTTCCAAGCTGATGATGCGGGTTCGATTCCCGCTACCCGCTCCAAGTTTGCAGGTTGTGCGGCGTGTTTTGCTCTTGTAGCTCAGTTGGTAGAGCACACCCTTGGTAAGGGTGAGGTCAGCGGTTCAAATCCGCTCAAGAGCTCCATATAACAAGGCAGATATGAAAATATCTGCCTTTGTTTTAACGGCTATCTCGGCTTGATCCTGTTGTTGCTGGCATTTATGCCAGGTGGTATCAAGTCTCTTGGGGTTGGCTGTTGTAAAGTCTTTTTCAGGCCTGCATAATGGTCGGCCTGATTTTGTTTTAGGTCAGTAGCTCAATTGGCAGAGCGACGGTCTCCAAAACCGTAGGTTGGGGGTTCGATTCCCTCCTGACCTGCCAGATTCACGTGGTGTATCTGGCTTTCTTTTCACAGGATCTTCATAGATGACTCCTAAGGCTGAAGCTCAAAGCTCTCGTTTCGATCTGGTCAAGTGGCTTGCTGTAGTCGCTTTGGTGGTCGTAGGCGTTGTTGGCAATCAGTACTATTCTGCTTCGCCGATCCTGTACCGCGTACTCGCTTTGCTCGCCCTCGCTGCTGTAGCTGCCTTTGTAGGCCTGCAGACTGCCAAAGGCAAGTCTTTCGCGGTCCTGGTAAAGGAAGCTCGCACCGAAATTCGTAAAGTCGTTTGGCCGACTCGCCAAGAAACCACGCAGACCACGTTGATTGTTGTGGCTGTTGTTCTGGTTATGGCGTTGCTGTTGTGGGGGCTTGATTCCCTGCTCGGCTGGCTTGTTTCCTTGATTGTTGGCTAAGGGTGTCCCGTGGCTAAGCGTTGGTACGTTGTGCATGCTTACTCGGGTTACGAGAAGCATGTTATGCGCTCTTTGCTAGAGCGCGTAAAGCTGGCAGGCATGGAAGATGGCTTCGGCGAAATTCTGGTTCCCACTGAAGAAGTGGTTGAAATGCGGAATGGTCAGAAGCGCAAGAGTGAACGCAAGTTCTTCCCTGGCTACGTGCTGGTTCAGATGGACATGAATGAAGGTACTTGGCACTTGGTCAAGGACACTCCTCGTGTCATGGGTTTCATTGGCGGTACTGCCGATAAGCCTGCTCCGATCACCGACAAAGAGGCAGAAGCGATTCTGCGTCGTGTAGCTGACGGTAGTGACAAGCCCAAGCCGAAGACGTTGTTCGAGCCGGGTGAGGTTGTTCGTGTCACCGATGGTCCGTTTGCTGATTTCAACGGCACTGTCGAAGAAGTTAACTACGAAAAGAGCCGGATCCAAGTGGCAGTGCTCATTTTCGGACGCTCTACTCCGGTAGAGTTGGAGTTCAGCCAGGTCGAGAAGGTCTAGCTGGGCAAGCATCCCAACCCCGCAGCCTAGGCTGTGGGGTTTTGTCGTCACTGGGATAAACGCGCAAGTAACCGGGGAGCCTTTCGAGGCGTTCGAACCCGTAATTGGAGTGCCTCATGGCCAAGAAGATTACCGCTTACATCAAGCTGCAAGTGAAGGCCGCTCAGGCCAACCCTAGCCCACCCGTCGGTCCAGCTCTGGGTCAGCACGGCGTGAACATCATGGAATTCTGCAAGGCCTTCAACGCCCGTACACAGGGTATTGAGCCAGGTCTGCCGACTCCAGTGATCATCACTGTATACAGCGACCGTAGCTTCACCTTCGAAACCAAGTCGACCCCGGCTTCGGTTCTGTTGAAGAAAGCTGCTGGTCTGACTAGCGGTTCCGCTCGTCCTAACACCGTTAAGGTTGGCACCGTGACTCGTGCTCAGCTGGAAGAAATCGCGAAAACCAAAAACGCGGATCTGACTGCAGCTGATATGGATGCAGCCGTGCGTACCATCGCCGGTTCTGCTCGTAGCATGGGCCTTAACGTGGAGGGTGTGTAATGGCTAAGCTGACCAAGCGCCAAAAGGCTATCGCCGGCAAAATCGAAGCAGGCAAGGCCTACAACTTTGTAGACGCTGCTGCACTGCTGACCGAGCTGTCGACTGTCAAGTTCAGCGAGTCCGTTGACATTGCTGTAAACCTGGGTGTTGACCCACGTAAATCCGACCAGGTCGTTCGTAGCGCTACTGTGCTGCCACACGGTACTGGCAAGACTGTACGTGTTGCTGTCTTCACCCAAGGCCCAGCAGCTGAAGCTGCTCTGGCCGCTGGCGCCGATCGCGTTGGCATGGACGACCTGGCTGCCGAAATGAAAGGCGGCGACCTGAACTATGACGTCGTTATTGCTTCCCCGGATGCAATGCGCGTTGTAGGTCAGTTGGGTCAGATCCTCGGTCCACGTGGTCTGATGCCTAACCCGAAAGTCGGCACCGTAACCCCAGACGTAGCTACCGCGGTTAAAAACGCCAAGGCTGGTCAGGTTCGTTATCGCACTGACAAAAACGGCATCATTCACACTTCCGTTGGCAAAGTCGGCTTCGATGCCGTCAAGCTGAAGGAAAACGTTGAAGCCCTGATCGCTGATCTGAAGCGTATCAAGCCAGCTTCTTCGAAAGGCATCTACGTCAAGCGCGTTACCCTGAGCACCACTATGGGCCCAGGTCTGGTCATCGACCAAGGCTCGCTGGACGTATAAGACACAAGTTGGCGTGAGTGATCGCGCCAATTGAAAAAATTGGGGTCCCTGCCTTGCGGGGGCTATCCAAGACCGTAGGCGACGCAAGTCTTAAACCTCAAGCCTACGCAGATGGTGCTCCCGGTTCCTTACCGAATCAGACACCAAAACGACATCCGGCTTCGGCCAGATGAAACGGTAACAAGCAGGAGTTTAACCCGTGGCAATTAATCTCGAAGACAAGAAGGCCATCGTCGCTGAAGTCAACGAGGCTGCCAAAGCTGCTCTGTCCGCTGTCGTGGCTGATGCCCGTGGTGTGACAGTAAGCGCTATGACCGGACTCCGTAAAGAGGCTCGTGAAGCTGGCGTATACGTACGTGTTGTACGTAACACCCTGCTCAAGCGCGCTGTTGCTGACACTGAATACAGTGTTCTCAACGACGTGTTCACTGGCCCGACTCTGATCGCGTTCTCCACAGATCATCCAGGCGCTGCTGCCCGTTTGTTCAAGGAATTTGCCAAGAGTCAGGATAAGTTCGAGATCAAGGCAGCTGCGTTCGAGGGCAAGTTCCTCGCAGCTAACCAAATCGACGTACTGGCAACACTGCCGACCCGTAACGAAGCTATTTCGCAGCTGATGAGCGTGATTCAAGGCGCTACCAGCAAGCTGGCTCGTACTCTGGCTGCAGTTCGCGAGCAAAAAGAAGCTGCCGCAGCCTAAGGCTGAGCATTTTCTCTCGCGTATTTTTGTTTATTTCGATGGCCGCGTAGGCCGTCCCCCAATTCAGGAAATACAGTAATGTCTATCTCCCAAGAAGATATCCTCAACGCCGTAGCTGAAATGTCGGTTCTGCAGGTTGTTGAGCTGATCAAAGCTTTCGAAGAAAAATTCGGCGTTTCCGCTGCCGCTGCTTCCGCCGGTCCAGCTGCTGCTGCTGCCGTTGTTGAAGAGCAAACCGAATTCAACGTCATGCTGCTGGAAGCTGGCGAGAAGAAAGTAAACGTGATCAAGGCCGTTCGTGAACTGACCGGTCTGGGCCTGAAAGAAGCCAAGGCTGTAGTTGACGGCGCTCCTGGCGTTGTTCTGGAAGCTGTGTCGAAAGACGCCGCTGACAAAGCCAAAGCTACTCTGGAAGAAGCAGGCGCTAAAGTCGAGCTGAAGTAAGCATCGACCTTGCGTCTCCAGCCCAAGCGTTAAGCTGAAGGCTGATGGCTGGTGGCTCTTGCCACCGGCCTTTTTCCGTTCTTGGCTGTCGACTCGGTCGCCGCCATTAACGCGCTGTAGCCACCCGATGCGGTGGTGCAAACCAAGGGGTTTGCAAGATTTTCTGGCTGCTCCCGTCGGGAGGGCCAAACAAGCAGGTGACCAAGCTGGGGAACGCTGATGGCTTACTCATATACTGAGAAAAAACGTATCCGCAAGGACTTTAGCAAGTTGCCGGACGTCATGGATGTCCCGTACCTTCTGGCTATCCAGCTGGATTCGTATCGTGAATTCTTGCAGGCGGGAGCGACCAAAGATCAGTTCCGCGACGTGGGCCTGCATGCGGCCTTCAAATCCGTTTTCCCGATCATCAGCTACTCCGGCAATGCTGCGCTGGAGTACGTCGGTTATCGCCTGGGCGAACCGGCATTTGATGTCAAAGAATGCGTGTTGCGCGGTGTTACGTACGCCGTACCTTTGCGGGTAAAAGTCCGTCTGATCATTTTCGACAAAGAATCGTCGAACAAAGCGATCAAGGACATCAAAGAGCAAGAAGTCTACATGGGCGAAATCCCACTGATGACTGAAAACGGTACCTTCGTTATCAATGGTACCGAGCGTGTTATCGTTTCCCAGCTGCACCGTTCCCCGGGCGTGTTCTTCGACCACGACCGCGGCAAGACGCACAGCTCCGGCAAACTCCTGTACTCCGCGCGGATCATTCCGTACCGCGGTTCGTGGTTGGACTTCGAGTTCGACCCGAAAGACTGCGTGTTCGTGCGTATCGACCGTCGTCGCAAGCTGCCGGCCTCCGTGCTGCTGCGCGCGCTCGGCTATACCACTGAGCAAGTGCTGGACGCTTTCTACACCACCAACGTATTCAGCCTGAAGGATGAAACCCTCAGCCTGGAACTGATTGCTTCGCGTCTGCGTGGTGAAATTGCTGTCCTGGATATCCAGGACGAAAATGGCAAGGTCATTGTTGAAGCCGGCCGCCGTATCACTGCGCGCCACATCAACCAGATCGAAAAGGCCGGTCTCAAGTCGCTGGACGTGCCTCTGGACTACGTCCTGGGTCGCACGACCGCCAAGGTCATCGTTCACCCGGCTACAGGCGAAATCCTGGCTGAGTGCAACACCGAGCTGAACACCGAGATCCTGGCAAAAATCGCCAAGGCTCAGGTTGTTCGCATCGAGACTTTGTACACCAACGATATCGACTGCGGTCCGTTCGTCTCCGACACCCTGAAGATCGACTCCACCAGCAACCAATTGGAAGCGCTGGTCGAGATCTATCGCATGATGCGTCCTGGCGAGCCACCTACCAAAGACGCTGCCGAAACCCTGTTCAACAACCTGTTCTTCAGCCCTGAGCGCTATGACCTGTCTGCGGTCGGCCGGATGAAGTTCAACCGTCGTATCGGTCGTACCGAGATCGAAGGTTCGGGCGTGCTGTGCAAGGAAGACATCGTTGCGGTCCTGAAGACTCTGGTCGACATCCGTAACGGCAAAGGCATCGTCGATGACATCGATCACCTGGGTAACCGTCGTGTTCGCTGCGTAGGCGAAATGGCCGAGAACCAGTTCCGCGTTGGCCTGGTACGTGTTGAGCGTGCGGTCAAAGAGCGTCTGTCGATGGCTGAAAGTGAAGGCCTGATGCCGCAAGACCTGATCAACGCCAAGCCAGTGGCTGCGGCGGTGAAAGAGTTCTTCGGTTCCAGCCAGCTCTCGCAGTTCATGGACCAGAACAACCCGCTCTCCGAGATCACCCACAAGCGCCGTGTATCCGCACTGGGCCCGGGCGGTCTGACCCGTGAACGTGCTGGCTTTGAAGTTCGTGACGTACACCCGACGCACTACGGTCGTGTTTGCCCGATCGAAACGCCGGAAGGTCCGAACATCGGTCTGATCAACTCCCTGGCTGCCTATGCGCGCACCAACCAGTACGGCTTCCTTGAGAGCCCGTACCGTGTGGTGAAAGACGCTCTGGTCACCGACGAGATCGTGTTCCTGTCCGCCATCGAAGAAGCTGATCACGTGATCGCCCAGGCTTCGGCCACGATGAACGACAAGAAAATGCTGATCGACGAGCTGGTAGCTGTTCGTCACTTGAACGAATTCACCGTCAAGGCGCCGGAAGACGTCACCTTGATGGACGTTTCGCCGAAGCAGGTAGTTTCGGTTGCAGCGTCGCTGATCCCGTTCCTGGAACACGATGACGCCAACCGTGCGTTGATGGGTTCCAACATGCAGCGTCAAGCTGTACCGACCCTGCGCGCTGATAAGCCGCTGGTAGGTACCGGCATGGAGCGTAACGTAGCCCGTGACTCCGGCGTTTGCGTCGTGGCTCGTCGTGGCGGCGTGATCGACTCCGTTGATGCCAGCCGTATCGTGGTTCGTGTTGCCGATGACGAAGTTGAAACTGGCGAAGCCGGTGTCGACATCTACAACCTGACCAAATACACCCGCTCGAACCAGAACACCTGCATCAACCAGCGTCCGCTGGTGCGTAAGGGTGATCGCGTTCAGCGTAGCGACATTATGGCCGACGGCCCTTCCACCGATATGGGTGAGCTGGCTCTGGGCCAGAACATGCGCATCGCGTTCATGGCTTGGAACGGTTACAACTTCGAAGACTCCATCTGCTTGTCCGAGCGTGTTGTTCAAGAAGACCGTTTCACCACGATCCACATCCAGGAACTGACCTGTGTGGCGCGTGACACCAAGCTTGGGCCTGAGGAAATCACTGCAGACATCCCGAACGTGGGTGAAGCTGCACTGAACAAGCTGGACGAAGCCGGTATCGTTTACGTAGGTGCTGAAGTTGGCGCAGGCGACATCCTGGTTGGTAAGGTCACTCCGAAAGGCGAGACCCAACTGACTCCGGAAGAGAAGCTGCTGCGTGCCATCTTCGGTGAAAAAGCCAGCGACGTTAAAGACACCTCCCTGCGTGTACCGACCGGTACCAAGGGTACTGTCATCGACGTACAGGTCTTCACCCGCGACGGCGTTGAGCGTGATGCTCGTGCTCTGTCCATCGAGAAGATCCAACTCGACGAGATCCGCAAGGACCTGAACGAAGAGTTCCGTATCGTTGAAGGCGCGACCTTCGAACGTCTGCGTTCCGCTCTGGTAGGCCGCAAGGCTGAAGGCGGCGCGGGCCTGAAGAAAGGTCAGGACATCACCGACGAAGTACTCGACGGTCTTGAGCACGGCCAGTGGTTCAAACTGCGCATGGCTGAAGACGCTCTGAACGAGCAGCTCGAGAAGGCCCAGGCCTACATCGTTGATCGTCGCCGTCTGCTGGACGACAAGTTCGAAGATAAGAAGCGCAAACTGCAGCAGGGCGATGACCTGGCTCCAGGCGTGCTGAAAATCGTCAAGGTTTACCTGGCAATCCGTCGCCGCATCCAACCGGGCGACAAGATGGCCGGTCGTCACGGTAACAAGGGTGTGGTCTCCGTGATCATGCCGGTTGAAGACATGCCGCACGATGCCAATGGCACCCCGGTCGACGTCGTCCTCAACCCGCTGGGCGTACCTTCGCGTATGAACGTTGGTCAGATCCTTGAAACCCACCTGGGCCTCGCGGCCAAAGGTCTGGGCGAGAAGATCAACCGTATGATCGAAGAGCAGCGCAAGGTTGCTGACCTGCGCAAGTTCCTGCACGAGATCTACAACGAGATCGGCGGCCGCAAAGAAGAGCTGGATACCTTCACCGACCAGGAAATCCTGGATCTGGCGAAGAACCTGCGCGGCGGCGTTCCAATGGCTACCCCGGTGTTCGACGGTGCCAAGGAAAGCGAAATCAAGGCCATGCTGAAACTGGCAGACCTGCCGGAAAGCGGCCAGATGCAGCTGTTCGACGGCCGTACCGGCAACAAGTTCGAGCGCCCGGTTACTGTTGGCTACATGTACATGCTGAAGCTGAACCACTTGGTAGACGACAAGATGCACGCTCGTTCTACCGGTTCGTACAGCCTGGTTACCCAGCAGCCGCTGGGTGGTAAGGCTCAGTTCGGTGGTCAGCGTTTCGGGGAGATGGAGGTCTGGGCACTGGAAGCATACGGTGCTGCTTACACTCTGCAAGAAATGCTCACAGTGAAGTCGGACGATGTGAACGGTCGGACCAAGATGTACAAAAACATCGTGGACGGCGATCACCGTATGGAGCCGGGCATGCCCGAGTCCTTCAACGTGTTGATCAAAGAAATTCGTTCCCTCGGCATCGATATCGATCTGGAAACCGAATAACACGTGACGCGAATCGAGAGCGGGGCTATTTAGCCCGCTCTCTGCTCCGCCAGGAGGAAAGGCCTTGAAAGACCTACTGAATTTGCTGAAAAACCAGGGTCAAGTCGAAGAGTTCGACGCCATCCGTATTGGACTGGCATCGCCTGAGATGATCCGTTCGTGGTCGTTCGGTGAAGTTAAAAAGCCGGAAACCATCAACTACCGTACGTTCAAACCTGAGCGTGACGGCCTGTTCTGCGCCAAGATCTTTGGCCCGGTAAAGGATTACGAGTGCCTGTGCGGTAAGTACAAGCGCTTGAAGCACCGTGGTGTGATCTGCGAGAAGTGCGGCGTTGAAGTCGCACTGGCCAAGGTTCGTCGTGAGCGCATGGCGCACATCGAACTGGCTTCGCCGGTTGCCCACATCTGGTTCCTGAAATCGCTGCCGTCCCGTATCGGCTTGCTGATGGACATGACCCTGCGTGATATCGAACGCGTTCTCTACTTCGAGAGCTATGTCGTTATCGATCCAGGCATGACCACCCTTGAAAAAGGTCAGCTGCTGAACGACGAGCAGTACTTCGAAGCGCTGGAAGAGTTTGGCGACGATTTCGATGCCCGCATGGGTGCCGAAGCTGTCCGCGAACTGCTGCACGCTATCGACCTGGAACACGAGATTGGCCGTCTGCGTGAAGAAATTCCGCAAACCAACTCCGAAACCAAGATCAAGAAGCTGTCCAAGCGTCTGAAGTTGATGGAGGCCTTCCAGGGTTCCGGCAACTTGCCAGAGTGGATGGTGCTGACCGTTCTGCCGGTTCTGCCGCCAGACCTGCGTCCGCTGGTACCGTTGGACGGTGGTCGTTTCGCGACGTCCGACCTCAACGACCTGTACCGCCGCGTGATCAACCGTAACAACCGCTTGAAGCGCCTGCTCGATCTGTCCGCTCCGGACATCATCGTGCGCAACGAAAAGCGTATGTTGCAAGAAGCCGTCGATGCCCTGCTCGACAACGGTCGTCGTGGCCGCGCTATCACCGGTTCGAACAAGCGTCCTCTGAAATCCTTGGCTGACATGATCAAGGGTAAGCAAGGTCGTTTCCGTCAGAACTTGCTCGGTAAGCGTGTTGACTACTCCGGTCGTTCGGTAATTACCGTAGGCCCGACCCTGCGTCTGCACCAGTGCGGTCTGCCTAAGAAGATGGCTCTTGAGCTGTTCAAGCCGTTCATCTTCGGCAAGCTGGAAATGCGCGGTCTCGCGACCACCATCAAAGCGGCCAAGAAAATGGTCGAGCGCGAACTGCCAGAGGTTTGGGACGTTCTCGCTGAAGTGATTCGCGAACACCCGGTTCTCCTCAACCGTGCACCGACCCTTCACCGTCTGGGTATCCAGGCGTTTGAACCGGTACTGATCGAAGGTAAGGCTATCCAGCTGCACCCGCTGGTCTGTGCTGCGTACAACGCCGACTTCGACGGCGACCAAATGGCCGTGCACGTACCGCTGACACTGGAAGCCCAGTTGGAAGCGCGTGCGTTGATGATGTCGACCAACAACATCCTGTCGCCAGCCAACGGTGAGCCAATCATCGTTCCTTCGCAGGACGTTGTATTGGGTCTGTACTACATGACCCGTGAAGCGATCAACGCCAAGGGCGAAGGTCGTGTATTCGCTGACCTGCAGGAAGTTGACCGTGTGTTCCGTGCCGGCGAAGCCGCACTGCACGCCAAGGTCAAAGTGCGGATTCACGAAACCGTGAACGACCGTGACGGCGGCAGCGTGAGCAATGTCCGTATCGTCGACACCACTGTCGGCCGTGCGCTGTTGTATCAGGTTGTGCCAAAAGGTCTGTCTTACGACGTCGTCAACCTGCCGATGAAGAAAAAGGCGATCTCCAAGCTGATCAACCAGTGCTACCGCGTGGTTGGTCTGAAAGAGACCGTGATTTTCGCTGACCAGTTGATGTACACCGGTTTTGCTTATTCGACCATTTCCGGCGTTTCCATCGGTGTTAACGACTTCGTTATCCCGGATGAAAAAGCCCGCATCATCAGTGCTGCTACTGATGAAGTGAAAGAGATCGAAAGCCAGTACGCCTCCGGCCTGGTAACCCAGGGCGAGAAGTACAACAAAGTGATCGACCTTTGGTCCAAGGCCAACGACGAAGTGTCGAAGGCGATGATGTCTAACCTCTCGAAAGAGAAGGTTATCGACCGTCATGGCGTGGAAGTCGATCAAGAGTCGTTCAACTCGATGTACATGATGGCTGACTCGGGCGCACGGGGTTCTGCTGCGCAGATCCGTCAGCTCGCCGGTATGCGTGGCCTGATGGCCAAGCCGGACGGTTCCATCATCGAAACGCCGATTACTGCGAACTTCCGTGAAGGTTTGAGCGTACTTCAGTACTTCATCTCCACTCACGGTGCTCGTAAAGGTCTGGCGGATACCGCGTTGAAAACCGCTAACTCCGGTTACCTGACTCGTCGTCTGGTAGACGTGGCACAAGATCTGGTTGTAACCGAGATCGATTGCGGCACCGAACACGGTCTGCTGATGACACCGCACATTGAAGGCGGTGACGTTGTAGAGCCGCTGGGTGAGCGCGTATTGGGTCGTGTTATTGCCCGTGACGTATTCAAGCCAGGTACCGAGGAAATTATCGTTCCTGCCGGCACCCTGGTTGACGAGAAGTGGGTCGAGTTCATCGAACTCAACAGCATCGACGAAGTGATCGTTCGCTCGCCGATCAGCTGCGAAACCCGCTTCGGCATTTGCGCCAAGTGCTATGGCCGTGACTTGGCTCGTGGTCACCAGGTGAACATCGGTGAAGCGGTCGGCGTTATCGCTGCCCAGTCCATCGGTGAGCCGGGTACCCAGCTGACCATGCGTACATTCCACATCGGTGGTGCGGCAAGCCGGACCTCCGCAGCCGACAGCGTTCAGGTGAAGAACGGCGGTACTGTCCGCCTGCACAACCTGAAACACGTTGAGCGAGTGGATGGTTGCCTGGTTGCTGTGTCCCGTTCGGGTGAGCTGGCAATCGCTGACGACTACGGTCGTGAGCGTGAGCGTTACAAGCTGCCGTATGGTGCTGTGATTTCGGTTAAAGAAGGTGACAAGGTCGACGCTGGCGCAATCGTGGCCAAGTGGGACCCGCACACTCACCCAATCGTTACCGAAATGAAAGGTACCGTGACCTACGTGGGCATGGAAGAAGGCATCACGATCAAGCGTCAGACTGACGAATTGACCGGTATGACCAACATTGAAGTACTCGACGCGAAAGATCGTCCAGCTGCCGGTAAAGACATCCGTCCTGCCGTGAAGATGGTCGATGACAACGGCAAGGATCTGTTGCTGCCAGGCACTGACGTAATCGCTCAGTACTTCCTGCCAGCCAACGCCCTGGTCGGTGTAGCGGATGGTGCGAAGATCGCGATCGGCGACGTTATCGCGCGTATCCCGCAAGAGACTTCGAAGACCCGTGACATCACCGGTGGTCTGCCGCGTGTTGCCGACTTGTTCGAAGCTCGTCGTCCGAAAGAAGCGTCGATTCTGGCTGAAGTCAGCGGCACCATCGCGTTCGGTAAAGAGACCAAGGGCAAGCGCCGCCTGGTCATTACCCCGAACGACGGTAGCGATCTGTATGAAGAGCTGATTCCGAAGTGGCGTCACCTGAACGTGTTCGAAGGCGAACAGGTAAACCGCGGCGAAGTTATCTCCGACGGTCCTAGCGATCCACACGACATCCTGCGTCTGCTGGGTGTGAGTGCGCTGGCCAAGTACATCGTTAACGAGATCCAGGACGTTTACCGCCTGCAAGGCGTGAAGATCAACGATAAGCACATCGAGACCATCCTGCGTCAGATGCTGCGTAAAGTTGAAATCGCTGAATCCGGCGATTCTACTTTCATCAAGGGCGACCAGATGGAACTGACTCACGTACTGGTAGAGAACGAGCGTCTGGCAGCCGACGAGAAATTTGTTTCCAAATTTACTCGTGTACTGCTGGGTATCACCAAGGCGTCGTTGTCCACTGAATCGTTCATCTCGGCGGCCTCCTTCCAGGAGACCACTCGTGTACTGACCGAAGCAGCGGTAACCGGCAAGCGCGATTACCTGCGCGGCCTGAAAGAAAACGTGGTTGTGGGTCGTCTGATCCCAGCCGGTACCGGTTTGGCTTACCACAGCGAGCGCAAGCGCCGCCGTGAAGCTGACAAGCCGTTGCGCGTAAGCGCCAGTGAAGTGGAAGCTGCACTGACCGAAGCGCTGAACTCAAGCGGTAACTGAGTTCTGCGATAAATAAGTCTGGGCCCTGGCAGCCCCCATTCGTCGGATCGAGGCAGTTTTGCCCCGGTTCGTTGAGAGGGGAGGTCGGGGCCTTGCCTTGACTGGGGACAAGATCCTCTTTAGACTCTTGTACCCCTAAATTTGGCGGGAATTCGTTCCTGCCATTTTGCTTTTCTTGCAAGACAATAGCGTCGCAAGACAACAGTGGAGCTAGTAGATGGCAACTATCAACCAGCTGGTACGTCAGCCGCGTAAGCGTATCGTCGAGAAATCCGACGTGCCTGCGCTGCAGAACTGCCCGCAACGTCGTGGCGTATGCACTCGCGTGTATACCACTACGCCGAAAAAACCTAACTCGGCACTGCGTAAAGTATGCCGTGTGCGTCTGACCAACGGTTTCGAGGTTTCCTCGTACATCGGCGGTGAAGGCCACAACCTGCAAGAGCACAGCGTGGTACTGATCCGCGGCGGTCGTGTAAAAGACTTGCCAGGTGTTCGTTACCACACCGTACGCGGCTCCTTGGATACTTCCGGCGTTAAAGGTCGTAACCAGGGTCGTTCGAAGTACGGTACCAAGAAGCCTAAGTAGTAGCGGCTTTTTGTAAAACTGAATCATCTTATTTTCTGAGTCGATAAGAGTAAGGTCGGAGGCGTCCCGAAAGGGCACCGATTCCGAGCGAACCTGAAGACCGTTTGAGGGCTTATCCATGCCAAGAAGACGCGTAGCAGCCAAGCGCGAAGTGCTTGACGATCCAAAATACGGAAGCCAAATTCTGGCCAAGTTCATGAACCACGTGATGGAAAGCGGCAAAAAAGCCGTTGCCGAGCGTATCGTTTATGGCGCGCTGGAAAAGGTTAAAGAACGCAAGAACAGCGACCCCCTGGAAATCTTCGAGAAAGCTCTCGACGCCATCGCTCCGCTGGTCGAAGTGAAGTCGCGCCGTGTAGGCGGTGCTACTTACCAGGTTCCGGTCGAAGTTCGTCCGTCCCGTCGTAACGCCCTGGCAATGCGCTGGTTGGTAGACTTCGCCCGTAAGCGTGGCGAGAAGTCTATGGCTCTGCGTTTGGCTGGCGAACTGTTGGACGCTGCTGAAGGTAAAGGTGCTGCTGTTAAGAAGCGTGAAGACGTGCACCGTATGGCTGAAGCTAACAAAGCTTTCTCGCACTACCGCTTCTAATTCTAGCTTCACTAATTTTGCGAGGGCTTTATGGCTCGTACTACTCCGATTAGTCGCTACCGTAACATCGGTATCGTCGCTCACGTGGATGCTGGTAAAACCACCACCACCGAGCGCGTCCTTTTTTACACCGGCAAAAGTCACAAGATGGGCGAGGTGCATGACGGCGCCGCGACCACAGACTGGATGGTTCAGGAGCAGGAGCGTGGTATTACCATTACTTCTGCTGCTATTACCGCCTTCTGGAAAGGTTCCGAGAAGCAGTACAAAGATGAGCACCGCTTCAACGTAATCGATACCCCGGGCCACGTAGACTTCACTATTGAAGTTGAGCGTTCCCTGCGTGTACTCGACGGCGCTGTCGTTGTGTTCTGCGGCACCTCGGGTGTTGAGCCTCAGTCGGAAACCGTATGGCGTCAAGCCAACAAATACGGCGTTCCACGTCTTGTTTACGTAAACAAGATGGACCGTGCTGGTGCGAACTTCCTGCGCGTGATCGGTCAGATCAAGCAGCGTCTGGGTCACACCCCAGTGCCAATCCAGTTGGCTATCGGTTCCGAAGACAACTTCCAGGGGCAGATCGATCTGCTGGCCATGGAAGCTGTTTACTGGAACGATGCTGACAAAGGTATGGTTCCTCGTCGCGAAGCTATCCCTGCAGAACTGCAGGAATTGGCTGACGAGTGGCGCAATAACATGGTTGAAGCTGCGGCCGAAGCCAACGAAGAGCTGATGAACAAGTACCTCGAAGGTGAAGAACTCACCAACGCGGAAATCAAGGCCGCTCTGCGTCAGCGTACTATCGCTGGTGAGATCGTCTTGGCTGTTTGCGGTTCTTCCTTCAAGAACAAGGGTGTTCCCCTGGTTCTCGACGCCGTGATCGACTACCTGCCTGCGCCGGTTGATATTCCTGCCATCAAGGGTACTGACCCGGATGACGAGACTATCGAGCTGGAGCGTCATGCAGACGACAGCGAGCCGTTCTCGGCTCTGGCGTTCAAGATCGCTACCGACCCATTCGTGGGTACCCTGACCTTCGTCCGCGTTTACTCGGGCGTGTTGAACTCCGGCGACGGCGTGATCAACTCGGTCAAGGGCAAGAAAGAGCGTGTGGGTCGTATGGTGCAAATGCACGCAAACGCCCGTGAAGAGATCAAGGAAGTGCGCGCTGGTGACATCGCGGCCTTGATCGGCATGAAGGACGTCACCACTGGTGAAACTTTGTGCAACGCTGACAAGCCAATCATCCTGGTTCGCATGGACTTCCCGGAGCCGGTTATTTCGGTTGCCGTAGAGCCTAAGACTAAGGATGACCAGGAAAAAATGGGTATCGCTCTGGGCAAACTTGCTCAGGAAGATCCATCTTTCCGCGTCAAGACTGATGAAGAGACTGGTCAAACGATCATCTCCGGCATGGGCGAGTTGCACCTGGACATCCTGGTTGACCGGATGCGCCGTGAGTTCAACGTCGAAGCCAACATCGGTAAGCCTCAGGTTTCCTATCGTGAGCGCATCACGAAGAACTGTGAAATCGAAGGCAAGTTCGTTCGTCAGTCCGGCGGTCGTGGTCAGTTCGGTCACTGCTGGATCCGTTTTGCTCCTGCTGATGAAGGTCAGGAAGGTTTGCAATTCGTGAACGAAGTAGTGGGTGGTGTTGTTCCTAAGGAATACATCCCTGCTATCCAGAAGGGTATCGAAGAGCAGATGAAGAACGGTGTTGTTGCCGGCTATCCGCTGATCGGCCTGAAAGCAACCGTTTTTGACGGTTCTTACCACGACGTCGACTCCAACGAGATGGCGTTCAAGGTGGCTGCTTCCATGGCAACCAAGCAACTGGCCCAGAAGGGCGGTGGTGAGTTGCTTGAGCCAATCATGGCGGTAGAAGTTGTTACACCTGAAGACTATATGGGTGATGTCATGGGCGACCTTAACCGTCGTCGCGGCATGATCTTGGGTATGGAAGACACGGTTTCCGGCAAAGTGATTCGCGCCGAGGTTCCGTTGGGTGAGATGTTCGGTTATGCGACCGACGTTCGCTCCATGTCTCAGGGTCGCGCAAGCTACTCTATGGAATTCAAAAAATACAACACAGCTCCGGCGCACATCGCTGAAACTGTATCCAAAAAACAAGGCTGATTCAGTCCTTTAGGCAAGGAGTTAATTGTCGTGGCTAAAGAAAAATTTGATCGTTCCCTACCGCACGTCAACGTTGGCACTATCGGTCACGTTGACCACGGTAAAACCACTCTGACTGCTGCTCTGACTCGCGTTTGCTCCGAAATTTTCGGTTCTGCAATCGTTGATTTCGATAAAATCGACAGCGCGCCAGAAGAAAAAGCTCGTGGTATCACCATCAACACCGCTCACGTTGAATACAACTCGCTGATCCGTCACTACGCTCACGTTGACTGCCCAGGTCACGCTGACTATGTGAAGAACATGATCACCGGTGCTGCCCAAATGGACGGCGCGATTCTGGTTTGCTCGGCCGCTGATGGTCCGATGCCACAAACCCGTGAGCACATCCTGCTGTCCCGCCAGGTTGGCGTTCCGTACATCGTGGTTTACCTGAACAAGGCTGACCTGGTAGACGACGCTGAGCTGCTGGAACTGGTTGAGATGGAAGTGCGCGATCTGCTGAGCACTTACGACTTCCCAGGCGACGACACTCCGATCATCATCGGTTCTGCTCGTATGGCTCTCGAAGGCAAAGACGATAACGAAATGGGCACCACGTCCGTTCGTAAACTGGTTGAGACTCTGGACAGCTACATCCCAGATCCAGTTCGTGTTATCGACAAGCCGTTCCTGATGCCAATCGAAGACGTATTCTCGATCTCCGGTCGTGGTACTGTTGTTACCGGTCGTATCGAGCGCGGTATCGTTAAGGTTCAAGATCCACTGGAAATCGTTGGTCTGCGTGACACTACCGTCACCACCTGCACCGGTGTTGAAATGTTCCGTAAGCTGCTCGACGAAGGTCGTGCTGGCGAGAACTGCGGCGTTCTGCTGCGTGGTACCAAGCGTGACGACGTTGAGCGTGGCCAGGTTCTGGTTAAGCCGGGTTCGGTTAAGCCGCACACCAAGTTCGAAGCTGAAGTGTACGTGCTGAGCAAAGAAGAAGGCGGTCGTCACACTCCGTTCTTCAAAGGCTACCGTCCACAGTTCTACTTCCGTACTACTGACGTGACTGGTAACTGCGAACTGCCGGAAGGCGTTGAAATGGTAATGCCAGGCGACAACATCAAAATGGTTGTCACCCTGATCAAAACCATCGCAATGGAAGACGGTCTGCGCTTCGCTATCCGTGAAGGCGGCCGTACCGTTGGTGCTGGCGTTGTAGCTAAAATCATCGAGTAAGCTCTTTTTTGAGTTAGCTTCGAGGTTTTGAGAAAGCCCCCGCTTAGCGGGGGCTTTTTTTATTGGGTTGACACCCATCTGGGGCGTCTATAGAATTGCGCCTCCTTTTAACGGGCGTATTGCGCTCGCTGGGAATAGCAGCCGGAGTCTGAAATCCAATGCAAAATCAGCAAATCCGTATCAGGTTGAAGGCTTTTGACCATCGCCTGATCGACCAATCCACCCAGGAAATCGTGGAAACCGCGAAACGTACTGGTGCACAAGTGCGTGGTCCAATTCCACTGCCTACCCGTAAAGAGCGGTTCACCGTTCTGGTCTCCCCGCACGTCAACAAAGACGCGCGTGACCAGTACGAGATCCGTACTCATAAGCGCGTACTGGACATCGTCCAGCCAACGGATAAAACCGTTGATGCACTTATGAAGCTTGATCTGGCGGCCGGTGTGGAAGTACAGATCAGCCTCGGCTAAGACTTGGGTCTTAGTCGTGTAACGCTCTGAAATGGGCGGCCATAGCGGGTGAAAGCCCCGTACACTCATGAGGTTTACAACATGACTATTGGTGTAGTCGGTCGTAAATGCGGTATGACCCGTATTTTCACCGAAGAAGGTGTCTCCATTCCGGTTACGGTCATTGAGATCGAGCCGAATCGCGTCACCCAGTTTAAAACTGAAGAAACCGATGGCTATCGTGCAGTGCAAGTCACTGTCGGCGAGCGTCGTGCTTCGCGTGTGACTGCTGCTCAAGCAGGTCACTTCGCTAAAGCAAACGTTGCAGCTGGTCGCACTGTTATGGAGTTCCGTCTTGAAGAAGGCGACTACCAGGCTGGCGATCTGATCAACGCTGAAATCTTCGCCGCTGGCCAACTGGTTGATGTAACCGGTCAGTCCAAAGGTAAAGGCTTCCAGGGTACGATCAAGCGTTGGAATTTCCGTGGCCAAGACAACACTCACGGTAACTCCGTTTCCCACCGCGTCCCGGGCTCTATTGGCCAGTGCCAGACTCCTGGTCGTGTATTCAAGGGCAAAAAAATGTCCGGTCATATGGGCGCTGAGCGCGTGACCGTGCAGTCCCTCGAAGTAGTGCGCGTCGACGCTGAACGCAATCTGTTGTTGGTCAAGGGTGCTGTTCCTGGCGCTACTGGCGGCAACCTGGTTGTACGTCCAGCGGCCAAGGCTCGCGGTTAAGGGGAAGCTGACATGCAATTAAATGTAAATGACGCTCAAGCGATCGAAGTTTCCGAACTGACATTTGGCGGCGAATTCAACGAGACGCTCGTTCACCAAGCAGTCGTGGCCTACATGGCCGGCGGCCGTCAAGGTAGCAAGCAGCAAAAGACCCGTTCCGACGTTCGTGGTGGCGGTAAGCGCCCTTGGCGTCAGAAAGGTACTGGCCGTGCTCGTGCCGGTACTATCCGTAGCCCAATCTGGCGCGGCGGCGGTACCACTTTCGCAGCTCGTCCTCAGGATCACACTCAGAAGCTCAACAAGAAGATGTACCGCGCAGCACTGCGCTCCATCCTTGCTGAACTCGTGCGTACTGATCGTCTGGTCGTGGTTCAGGACTTCGCTGTTGAAGCACCGAAAACCAAAGATCTGCTGAACAAGCTGAACGGCATGGGCCTGACTGACGTCCTGATCGTGTCTGAAGCTGTTGATCAGAACCTGTACCTGGCTGCTCGCAACCTGCCACACGTTGATGTACGTGACGTGCAAGGTTCCGATCCAGTTAGTCTGATCGCATACGACAAGGTGTTGATCACCGTGTCGGCCGTGAAGAAATTCGAGGAGCTGCTGGGATGAACCAGGAACGCGTATTTAAAGTTCTGCTTGGCCCGCACGTTTCCGAAAAGGCTACGGTTCTGGCTGACAAGAAAGGCCAGTTCGTTTTCAAGGTTGCAACTGACGCAACCAAGCTGGAAATCAAGAAGGCCGTCGAAAGCCTGTTCAGCGTGAAAGTAGAGCGTGTTACTACCCTGAATGTTCTGGGTAAGAGCAAACGCACTGCTCGCGGTCTGGGCAAGCGTAATGACTGGAAGAAGGCGGTTATCTCCCTTCAGCCAGGCCAAGATCTCGATTTCAGCAGCAGTGCTGAGTAAGGAAGGGGTGCATCATGGCAATCGTTAAATGCAAACCGACTTCCCCTGGCCGCCGTTTTGTGGTCAAGGTGGTCAACCAGGAGCTGCATAAAGGCGCTCCTCACGCACCGCTGCTCGAGAAGAAATCGAAGACTGGTGGTCGTAACAACAATGGTCGCATTACCACTCGTCACATCGGTGGTGGCCATAAGCAGCATTATCGTCTGGTCGACTTCCGTCGCAACGACAAAGATGGCATCACTGCCACTGTCGAGCGTATCGAATACGATCCAAACCGTACTGCTCACATCGCTCTGCTGCTGTACGCAGATGGCGAGCGTCGCTACATCATCGCCCCTAAAGGCGTGAGTGCTGGTGACCAGCTGATCGCAGGTGCCCTGGCACCGATCAAGCCGGGCAACGCTCTGCAACTGCGTAACATTCCAGTTGGTAGCACCGTACACGGCATCGAATTGAAGCCAGGTAAAGGCGCGCAAATCGCTCGTTCCGCTGGTGCTTCGGCTCAGCTGATCGCTCGTGAAGGTGTCTACGTGACCCTGCGTCTGCGTTCTGGTGAGATGCGTAAAGTGCTGGCTGAATGCCGCGCGACCTTGGGTGAAGTCTCGAACTCCGAGCACAGCCTGCGTTCGCTGGGTAAAGCTGGTGCCAAACGCTGGCGTGGCGTTCGCCCAACCGTTCGTGGTGTTGCCATGAACCCGGTTGACCACCCACACGGTGGTGGTGAAGGTCGTACCTCTGGTGGTCGTCATCCGGTATCGCCATGGGGCTTCCCGACTAAGGGCGCGAAGACTCGTGGTAATAAGCGTACCGACAAAATGATCGTCCGTCGTCGCAAGTAAATAGAGGGATACGACAGTGCCACGTTCTCTGAAAAAAGGTCCTTTTATTGATCTTCACCTACTGAAGAAGATCGAAGTGGCGGCGGAAAAGAACGATCGCAAACCGGTGAAAACCTGGTCGCGTCGTTCGATGATCCTGCCACAAATGGTCGGTTTGACCATCGCAGTACACAACGGTCGCCTTCACGTCCCAGTTCTCGTGAACGAAGACATGGTCGGCCACAAACTAGGCGAGTTTGCCGGTACCCGCACATATCGTGGGCACGTGGCAGACAAGAAAGCCAAGCGTTAAGGGGTTAGGAAATGGAAGTAGCCGCTAAGTTGTCGGGCGCTCGAATCTCCGCCCAGAAAGCCCGCTTGGTCGCCGACCAGATCCGCGGGAAGAAGGTGGGCGAAGCGCTCAACCTGTTGGCTTTCAGCAGTAAGAAAGCCGCCGAGATCATGAAGAAAGTGCTGGAGTCGGCCGTAGCCAACGCCGAGCATAACGAAGGCGCAGACGTTGATGACCTTAAGGTCAGCACCGTTTTCGTCAACGAAGGGCGTTCGCTGAAGCGTATCATGCCGCGTGCCAAAGGCCGTGCTGATCGCATCGTCAAGCGGTCTTGCCATATCACTGTCAAGGTTGCTGACAAGTAACGGAGTCGAAGAGATGGGTCAGAAAGTACATCCCATTGGCATTCGCCTGGGAATCGTCAAGGAGCACACCTCCGTCTGGTACGCAGACGGTCGGACTTATGCGGACTATTTGTTCGCTGATCTGAAGGTGCGTGAGTATCTCCAAGACAAACTAAAAAGCGCGTCCGTAAGCCGTATCGATATCCATCGTCCGGCACAAACTGCACGTATCACCATCCACACCGCTCGTCCAGGTATCGTTATCGGGAAGAAAGGTGAAGATGTTGAGAAACTGCGTCAGGACCTGACCAAGCAAATGGGTGTGCCTGTGCACATCAATATCGAAGAGATCCGCAAGCCGGAGCTCGACGGTATGCTGGTTGCGCAGAGCGTAGCTCAGCAGCTGGAGCGTCGCGTCATGTTCCGTCGCGCTATGAAGCGCGCCGTACAGAACGCCATGCGCATTGGTGCCAAAGGCATCAAAATCCAAGTGAGCGGTCGTCTCGGCGGTGCTGAAATCGCACGTACTGAATGGTATCGCGAAGGTCGTGTGCCATTGCACACCCTGCGTGCCGACATCGACTATGCCAACTACGAAGCTCACACCACTTACGGTGTGATCGGTGTAAAGGTTTGGATCTTCAAAGGCGAAGTAATTGGTGGTCGCCAAGAAGAACTGAAACCACAAGCACCAGCGCCTCGTAAAAAAGCTGCTAAGTAAGGGGTACGCCAAATGTTGCAACCAAAGCGTACGAAGTTCCGCAAGCAGATGACAGGCCACAACCGTGGTCTGGCTCAGCGCGGTAGCAAAGTCAGCTTCGGCGAGTTCGCGCTGAAGTCTGTAGCTCGTGGTCGTCTCACCGCTCGTCAGATCGAGTCAGCGCGTCGTGCTCTGACCCGTCACGTAAAACGTGGCGGCAAGATCTGGATCCGTGTATTCCCGGACAAGCCAATCTCCAAAAAGCCCCTCGAAGTTCGGATGGGTAAAGGTAAGGGTAACGTGGAATACTGGGTTGCCCAGATTCAGCCAGGCAAAGTCCTGTATGAAATCGAGGGTGTAACTGAAGAGCTGGCGCGTGAGGCTTTTGCCCTGGCTGCTGCAAAGCTGCCGCTCGCCACCGCCTTTGTTAAACGGACGGTGATGTGATGAAAGCGAATGAACTTCGTGAAAAATCCGCACAGCAGCTGAACGAGCAACTGCTCGGCCTGCTGCGCGACCAGTTCAATCTGCGCATGCAGAAAGCAACTGGCCAGTTGGGGCAGTCTCATCTGCTCTCGCAAGTTAAGCGTGACATCGCTCGCGTGAAGACTGTGCTCAACCAGCAGGCAGGTAAGTGATCATGGCTGAAGCCGAAAAGACTGTCCGTACGCTGACTGGCCGTGTTGTCAGCGACAAGATGGACAAAACCATCACCGTTTTGATCGAGCGTCGCGTTAAGCACCCGATCTACGGTAAATATGTTAAGCGTTCGACTAAGCTGCACGCGCACGACGAAACCAATCAGTGCCACATCGGCGACAAAGTCACTATTCGTGAAACTCGTCCGCTGGCCAAGACCAAGTCTTGGGCACTGGTTGATGTTCTCGAACGCGCTGTGGAAGTCTAAGGACTAGGGGTCGGAGAAATTATATGATTCAGACTCAATCCATGCTCGATGTGGCCGATAACAGCGGCGCTCGCCGTGTTATGTGCATCAAGGTGCTGGGTGGCTCCCATCGTCGTTACGCTGGTATCGGTGACATCATCAAAGTTACCGTGAAGGAAGCAATTCCTCGCGGTAAAGTGAAAAAAGGCCAAGTGATGACTGCTGTTGTAGTCCGCACTCGCCACGGCGTTCGCCGTGCAGATGGCTCCATTATCCGCTTTGATGGCAACGCTGCTGTTCTTCTGAACAACAAGCAAGAGCCGATCGGCACCCGTATCTTTGGGCCAGTGACCCGTGAACTTCGTACTGAGAAGTTCATGAAGATCGTCTCGCTCGCCCCAGAAGTGCTGTAAGGAGATCCGACATGCAAAAGATTCGTCGTGACGACGAGATCATCGTGATCGCCGGCAAAGACAAAGGTAAGCGCGGTAAGGTGCTTAAGGTTCTCGCTAATAACCGTCTGGTTATTGGTGGTCTGAACCTGGTTAAGCGTCATACCAAGCCTAACCCGATGTCGGGCGTACAAGGCGGTATCGTCGAAAAAGAAGCTCCGCTGGACGCTTCTAACGTCGCCATTTTCAACGGCGAAACCAACAAGGCTGACCGCGTTGGTTTCAAAGTAGAAGATGGCAAGAAAATTCGTGTCTTCAAGTCGACCCAAAAAGCGGTTGATGCTTGAACACTGCTAGGTAGAAGACCATGGCACGACTAAAAGAGATTTATTGGAAAGAAATCGCACCGAAGCTTAAGGAAGAACTTAAGCTTTCGAACGTGATGGAAGTTCCACGCGTTACCAAAATCACCCTGAACATGGGTCTGGGCGAAGCGGTCGGCGACAAAAAAGTCATCGAGCACGCTGTTGCTGACCTGGAAAAGATCACCGGTCAAAAAGTCGTTGTGACTTACGCTCGGAAATCCATCGCTGGCTTTAAAGTCCGTGAAGGTTGGCCGATCGGCGTCAAAGTGACTCTGCGCCGTGAGCGTATGTACGAATTCCTGGATCGTCTGCTGTCGATCTCCCTGCCTCGGGTCCGCGACTTCCGCGGCCTGAATGCCAAGTCCTTCGATGGTCGTGGTAACTACAGCATGGGCGTGAAAGAGCAGATCATCTTCCCGGAAATCGACTACGACAAGATCGATGCTCTCCGCGGTCTGGACATCACCCTGACCACCACTGCCAAGAACGATGATGAAGGTCGCGCCCTGTTGCGTGCTTTCAAATTCCCGTTCCGCAACTGATTGGAGTAGGACCATGGCCAAGATGAGCATGAAAAACCGCGAGCTGAAGCGTCAGCTCACGGTTGCCAAGTACGCCAAGAAGCGTGCAGCACTGAAAGCAATCATCGTTGATCTGAACGCAAGTCCAGAAGCACGTTGGGAAGCGACAGTAGCACTGCAGAAGCAGCCACGTGACGCAAGCGCCTCGCGCATGCGTAACCGCTGCCGCCTGACCGGTCGTCCACACGGCGTTTACCGCAAGTTCGGCCTCGGCCGTAACAAACTGCGTGAAGCGGCAATGCGTGGTGACGTACCAGGTCTGGTTAAAGCTAGCTGGTAAGTACTTTCAACGTCCGGGTGGTCGGTTTCGCAAGATACTGACCGCCGGTGGCCTTGAATCTGGAACAAGCCCCTTTTGGGGCTTGTTTCATTTCCGTAGTGTGTCTAAAATACGCGGCTCGCCTGAGCCCGTGTGTTTTATGCTCGGAGATTCTCGGCGACATATGTAGCCGCAAGGCTAATTTTTTTGTATTAGGAGCGTCTAGCCCATGAGTATGCAGGACCCGTTAGCGGACATGCTAACTCGTATCCGTAATGCCCAGATGGCTGAAAAGTCCGTCGTAAGCATGCCATCTTCCACGTTGAAGGTTGCTGTTGCCAAAGTCCTGAAAGACGAAGGCTACATTGCGGGTTATCAGATCAGCAGCGAAATCAAACCACTGCTGTCCATCGAGCTGAAATACTTCGAAGGCCGTCCGGTCATCGAGGAAGTGAAGCGCGTTAGCCGTCCAGGCCTGCGTCAGTACAAGTCCGTCGATGATCTGCCAAAAGTTCGTGGCGGTCTCGGTGTGTCTATCGTCTCCACCAACAAAGGTGTGATGACGGATCGTGCTGCGCGCGCTGCCGGTGTCGGCGGCGAAGTTCTTTGCACTGTGTTCTAAGGGGGGATAAGCATGTCACGCGTCGCTAAGAACCCCGTTAAGCTGCCAGCCGGTGTCGAAGTAAAATTCGCAGGCCAACAGCTTTCGGTGAAGGGTGCCAAGGGTACTCTCGAACTGAACATCCATTCGTCCGTTGAGATCGTTGAAGAAGCTGGTGAGCTGCGTTTCGCTGCTCGCAATGGCGATCAACAAACTCGCGCAATGGCCGGTACCACTCGTGCGTTGGTAAACAACATGGTCCAAGGCGTAAGCCAAGGCTTCGAGCGTAAGCTCCAGCTGGTCGGTGTTGGTTACAAAGCGCAAGCAAAAGGCACGGTTTTGAACCTGGCCCTTGGCTTCTCGCACCCAGTGGATTACGAACTGCCGGAAGGCATCACCGCTGAGACCCCGAGCCAAACCGATATCCTGATCAAGGGTATTGATAAGCAGCTGGTAGGTCAGGTGGCCGCTGAGATCCGCGACTTCCGTCCACCAGAGCCGTACAAAGGCAAAGGTGTGCGCTACGCGGACGAAGTCGTCCGTCGTAAAGAAGCCAAGAAGAAGTAGGGCATAGCAAATGACCGACAAAAAAGTTACTCGACTGCGTCGCGCTCGCAAAGCACGCCTGAAAATGCACGAACTCGAAGTCGTGCGTCTCTGCGTGTTCCGCTCGTCGCAGCACATCTACGCCCAGGTCATCTCGGCCGACGGCAACAAAGTCCTGGCAAGCGCCTCGACTTTGGATAAAGAACTGCGTGATGGTGCCACTGGCAACATCGACGCGGCCACTAAGGTTGGCCAGCTGGTCGCTACGCGTGCAAAAGCCGCTGGCGTCTCGCAGGTGGCTTTCGACCGCTCTGGCTTCAAGTATCACGGTCGCGTCAAGGCGCTGGCTGATGCTGCTCGTGAAGCTGGGCTGGAGTTCTAAGTTATGTCAAATAACGACCAAAAGCGCGACGAAGGCTACATTGAGAAGCTGGTTCAAGTTAACCGCGTAGCCAAAACCGTTAAAGGCGGCCGTATCTTCACTTTCACCGCGTTGACCGTGGTTGGTGATGGTAAAGGGCGTGTTGGCTTCGGCCGTGGCAAGTCACGTGAAGTGCCTGCTGCGATCCAGAAGGCAATGGAAGCTGCTCGTCGCAACATGATCCAAGTTGATCTGAACGGCACTACTCTGCAGTACGCAATGAAGTCCGCCCATGGCGCTTCGAAGGTGTACATGCAGCCTGCTTCTGAAGGTACCGGTATCATCGCTGGCGGCGCTATGCGTGCTGTCCTCGAAGTTGCTGGCGTTCAGAACGTTCTGGCCAAGTGCTACGGCTCGACTAACCCTGTAAACGTGGTTCACGCCACTTTCAAGGGTTTGAAAGCAATGCAGTCTCCTGAATCCATTGCCGCCAAGCGTGGCAAAAGCGTCAAGGAGATCTTCTGATCATGGCTACCGTTAAAGTAACGCTGATCAAAAGCATGACCGGTCGCATCCCTAACCACAAATTGTGCGTTAAGGGTTTGGGTCTGCGTCGCATCGGTCACACTGTAGAAGTCCAGGATACTCCCGAGAATCGCGGGATGATCAACAAGGCTTACTACATGCTGCGTGTCGAGGGTTAATCGATGAAACTCAATGATCTGAGTCCAGCGCCGGGTTCCCGTCGCGAAAAGCATCGTCCGGGCCGTGGTATCGGTAGCGGTTTGGGTAAGACTGGTGGCCGTGGCCACAAAGGTCAAACCTCCCGCTCCGGTGGCACCATCGCTCCAGGCTTTGAAGGCGGTCAACAGCCGCTGCATCGTCGCCTGCCTAAGTTCGGTTTCGTATCCCTGAAAGCCATGGATCGCGCAGAAGTGCGTTTGTCCGAGCTGGCTAAAGTGGAAGGCGACATCGTTACTGTGCAGACCCTGAAAGATGCCAACGTGATCAACGTCAACGTACAGCGTGTGAAAATCATGCTGTCCGGTGAAGTGACCCGCGCTGTCACTATCGGCAAGGGAATCGGCGCCACCAAAGGTGCGCGTTCGGCTATCGAAGCAGCTGGCGGCAAGTTCGAGGAATAAATGGCTAAGCAAGGTGCTCTCTCAGCGCTCGGCAAAGGCGGTATGTCTGAACTTTGGGCTCGTCTGCGTTTTCTGTTCCTGGCGATTATCGTCTACCGAATAGGCGCACACATCCCGGTTCCAGGTATCAACCCGGACCGACTCGCAGACCTGTTTCGACAGAATGAGGGGACCATTCTTAGCTTGTTCAACATGTTTTCCGGCGGCGCGCTGGAACGGATGAGCATCTTTGCACTGGGGATCATGCCGTACATTTCGGCATCGATCATCATGCAGTTGATGACCGCCGTCAGCCCGCAGTTGGAGCAGTTGAAGAAGGAAGGTGAAGCTGGCCGTCGCAAGATTAGCCAGTACACCCGCTACGGCACTGTCATCCTCGCCCTGGTTCAAGCTATCGGCATGTCCGTTGGCTTGGCGGGGCAGGGTGTTGCGTTCACTGGTGACTTTGGCTTCCATTTCGTTGCGGTATCCACGTTTGTGGCTGGTGCGATGTTTATGATGTGGCTGGGTGAGCAGATTACTGAGCGTGGTGTTGGTAACGGTATCTCGATGTTGATTTTCGCAGGTATCGTCGCCGGTCTTCCGAGAGCAATCGGGCAGTCTTTCGAGTCTGCACGTCAGGGTGATATCAATATTTTTGCCCTGGTTGCCATCGGTTTGCTGGCAGTAGCGATTATCGGTTTTGTGGTGTTCATTGAGCGTGGCCAGCGTCGTATTGCTGTTCACTACGCCAAGCGTCAGCAGGGCCGCAAGGTTTTTGCTGCGCAGACCAGCCACTTGCCGCTGAAAGTGAATATGGCCGGTGTTATTCCGGCAATTTTCGCGAGCAGCATTTTGCTGTTTCCGGCTTCGTTGGGTACCTGGTTTGGTCAGTCTGAAAACATGGGCTGGCTGCAGGACCTTTCTCAGTCGATCGCTCCTGGTCAGCCGTTGAATATTCTGCTGTTTAGTGCAGGGATTATTTTCTTCTGCTTCTTCTATACGGCGTTGATGTTCAATCCGAAAGACGTAGCGGAAAACCTGAAGAAGTCCGGTGCCTTTATTCCGGGCATCCGTCCAGGTGAGCAGTCTGCACGCTACATTGATGGCGTTCTGACTCGTTTGACCCTGTTCGGTGCTCTATATATGACGGCCGTGTGCTTGTTGCCCCAGTTCCTGGTGGTTGCAGCAAACGTTCCGTTCTACCTTGGCGGGACCTCGTTGCTGATCGTCGTCGTGGTTGTGATGGACTTCATGTCCCAAGTACAATCGCACCTCGTTTCGCACCAGTACGAATCCCTGATGAAGAAAGCCAACCTGAAGGGTTACGGCAGCGGCATGTTGCGCTGAGTACCCATAAGGTTCGAGGAGTTGGTGATGAAAGTTCGTGCATCGGTGAAAAAGCTGTGCCGTAACTGCAAAATTATTCGCCGCGAAGGTGTTGTTCGAGTAATTTGCAGCGCGGAACCGCGTCACAAACAGCGCCAAGGCTGAGTGTGATCCGCTTGAAGCCCGGCAGCTAGTGCGCTGCCGGGTTGATTATTTGTTATTACAGCGATATTATCTCGCGCCCTATTTCTTGGCTTCCGGGGCGTAGGTAGCTGTCAATTGGAGTCCCACTGAATGGCCCGTATTGCAGGCGTTAACATTCCAGATAACAAGCACACTGTTATCTCGCTGACCTACATCTATGGTGTTGGTCGCACTACTGCGCAGAAAATTTGCGCAGATACTGGGGTAAACCCAGCCGCAAAGATTAAAGATCTGAGCGACGAGCAGATTGAGCTGTTGCGTGGCGAAGTGGCGAAGTTCACCACTGAAGGTGACCTGCGTCGCGAAATCAACATGAAAATCAAGCGTTTGATGGACCTCGGTTGCTACCGTGGTCTGCGTCATCGTCGTGGTCTTCCAGTACGCGGTCAGCGTACCAAGACTAACGCGCGTACCCGTAAAGGTCCGCGTAAGCCGATCCGCAAGTAATCGCCCACGCGAATCGACAGGAAATTAATCATGGCAAAACCTGCTGCTCGTCCTCGTAAAAAAGTTAAAAAGACAGTGGTTGATGGCATCGCCCACATCCATGCTTCTTTTAACAACACAATCGTGACCATCACCGACCGTCAAGGTAACGCGCTTTCTTGGGCTACCTCCGGTGGTTCGGGTTTCCGCGGTTCCCGCAAGTCCACCCCGTTTGCTGCTCAAGTAGCTGCTGAACGTGCTGGTCAAGCTGCGCTGGAATACGGCCTGAAAAACCTCGACGTTAACGTCAAAGGTCCAGGTCCAGGTCGTGAGTCTGCTGTCCGTGCTTTGAACGGCTGTGGCTATAAGATCGCCAGCATCACCGACGTGACGCCAATCCCGCACAACGGGTGCCGTCCGCCGAAGAAGCGCCGCGTGTAATCCAGGAGATTGTAAAGAATGGCTCGTTACATTGGTCCAAAATGCAAACTCGCTCGTCGCGAAGGCACCGATCTCTTCCTGAAGAGCGGCGTGCGCGCGATCGAATCGAAGTGCAACATTGAAGCAGCACCTGGTATCCACGGCCAACGCCGCGGTCGCCAGTCCGATTACGGCACCCAACTGCGTGAAAAGCAGAAGGTCCGTCGTATTTACGGCGTTCTCGAGCGTCAGTTCAGCGGCTACTACAAAGAAGCTGCTGGCAAGAAAGGTGCAACCGGTGAAAACCTGCTGCAACTGCTCGAATGCCGTCTGGACAACGTTGTATACCGTATGGGCTTTGGTTCTACTCGTGCCGAATCCCGTCAGCTGGTATCGCACAAGTCGATCAGCGTTAACGGTCAGACCGTAAACGTTCCGTCCTACCAGGTTCGTGCTGGTGACGTGGTCGCTGTCCGCGAGAAAGCAAAAAACCAACTTCGCATTGTCCAAGCTCTCGATCTGTGTGCCCAACGTGGCCGCGTAGAATGGGTAGAAGTAGACACTGAGAAGAAGTCGGGCGTTTTCAAGAACGTTCCTGCTCGCAGTGATCTGTCCGCCGACATCAACGAAAGCCTGATTGTCGAGCTCTACTCCAAGTAAGGGCTAGAAAATAGGTGCATCCATGCAGATTTCGGTAAATGAGTTCCTGACACCCCGCCACATTGATGTGCAGGTTGTCAGTCCAACCCGCGCCAAAATCACTCTCGAGCCTCTCGAGCGTGGTTTTGGCCACACCCTGGGCAACGCGCTGCGCCGCATCCTGTTGTCCTCAATGCCCGGCTGTGCAGTAGTCGAGGCCGAGATTGACGGTGTGCTCCACGAGTACAGCGCCATCGAAGGTGTACAGGAAGACGTAATTGAAATCCTGTTGAACCTTAAAGGTCTGGCTATCAAGCTGCACGGCCGTGACGAAGTTACGCTGACCTTGTCGAAGAAGGGTTCGGGGGTGGTTACCGCTGCCGATATTCAGCTGGATCATGATGTCGAGATCGTTAACCCCGATCACGTAATCGCTAACCTGGCGTCTAACGGCGCCCTGAACATGAAGCTCACTGTAGCTCGTGGTCGTGGTTATGAACCGGCCGACTCGCGTCAGAGCGATGAAGACGAAAGCCGCAGCATTGGTCGCTTGCAGCTTGACTCTTCGTTCAGCCCGGTTCGCCGCATCGCATACGTGGTGGAAAACGCCCGTGTCGAGCAGCGTACTAACCTGGACAAGCTGGTTATTGATCTGGAAACCAACGGTACTCTGGATCCTGAAGAGGCTATCCGTCGCGCTGCAACCATTCTGCAACAGCAGTTGGCTGCGTTCGTCGACCTCAAAGGTGACAGCGAACCAGTGGTAATCGAGCAGGAAGACGAGATCGATCCGATCCTGCTTCGCCCGGTTGACGATCTGGAACTGACTGTACGTTCGGCTAACTGCCTTAAGGCGGAAAACATTTACTACATCGGCGACCTGATTCAGCGTACCGAAGTAGAACTGTTGAAGACTCCGAACCTGGGCAAGAAATCCTTGACTGAAATCAAGGACGTTCTGGCCTCCCGCGGTCTGTCCCTCGGCATGCGCCTCGACAACTGGCCGCCTGCAAGTCTTAAGAAGGACGACAAGGCGACTGCCTGATCGTCGTAATCACCGAACGTGAGTTTGGTAAGGAATGAACCATGCGTCATCGTAAAAGTGGACGTCACCTGAGCCGTACCAGCTCGCACCGTAAGGCCATGTTTCAAAACATGGCGGTGTCGCTGTTCGAGCACGAGCTGATCAAAACTACACTGCCGAAAGCTAAAGAACTGCGTCGCGTTGCTGAGCCGCTGATCACTTTGGCTAAGACAGACAGCCTGGCTAACCGCCGTCTGGCATTCGACCGTACTCGTTCGAAAGCTATCGTTGGTAAGCTCTTCAACGACCTGGGCAAGCGTTACGCTACCCGTGAGGGTGGCTACCTGCGCATCCTCAAGTGCGGTTTCCGCTCTGGCGACAACGCGCCTATGGCGTATGTCGAGTTGGTTGATCGTGCTACTGCCGGCGAAGCTGTAAGCGCCGAGTAAGACGACAGTCTGTAACGAAGAACCGGGCCTAGTGCCCGGTTTTTTGTGCGCGTAAGAAAAGCGCCATTTGTACAAGCTGCGTCAGGTCGACACCGGCACTATGGTGGCCAGGTGTATTGGTAGTAATTTTCTATTGATTCCCACAATTTAATGAATTTGTAGGTGTCATGTTGATGATCAATACTCACCGCAAGCCGATTAGCCGGCAGTTCCAAGTCCGACCTTAGGAAGATTGAGCATGAGCCAGAACAAAATTCTTACCACCGCCAGCGGCGCTCCCGTGGCGGACAACCAGAACTCCCGTTCCGCCGGCCCACGTGGCCCGTTGCTGCTCGACGATTTTCACCTGATCGAGAAGCTCGCGCACTTCAACCGCGAAAACATCCCTGAGCGTCGAGTGCATGCCAAAGGTTCGGGTGCTTACGGCACGTTCACCGTTACCCAGGACATCACTGAATACACCAGCGCCAAGCTGTTCGAGTCCGTGGGTAAACAAACGCCGACCTTTCTGCGCTTCTCCACGGTAGGTGGGGAACGTGGTTCGGCTGATACCGAACGCGACCCTCGTGGCTTTGCCTTGAAGTTCTACACCGAAGAAGGCAACTGGGACATCGTCGGTAACAACACGCCGGTGTTCTTCATCCGTGACCCTCTGAAGTTCCCTGATTTTATCCACACCCAGAAACGCCTGCCGCAAAGCAATCTGAAAAGTGCGCAGATGATGTGGGACTTCTGGTCGCACTCCCCAGAGGCGCTGCACCAGGTCACCATCCTGTTTTCGGACCGTGGTATCCCTGACGGTTACCGTCACATGCACGGCTTCGGTAGCCACACCTACAGCCTGATCAACGCCAAGGGCGAGCGGCACTGGGTAAAGTGGCACTACAAGACCAAGCAAGGTATCAAGAACCTGGCACCGGCTGAGGCCGCACGTTTGGCTGGCACCGACCCTGATTACGCACAGCGCGATCTGTTTGGTGCGATCGAGCGCGGCGATTTCCCGAAATGGCGCGTTTGCATTCAGATCATGACCGAGGCCCAAGCCAGCGCACATTACGAGAACCCCTTTGACGTGACCAAAACCTGGTCTCAAAAGGAATTCCCGCTGATCGAAGTCGGTGAGCTGGAGCTCAACCGTAATCCACAGAACTACTTCGCTGAAGTGGAGCAAGCTGCGTTCGGCCCGAGCAACATGGTCCCGGGTGTCGGTCTGTCGCCAGACCGCATGCTGCAGGGTCGCGTTTTCGCTTACGCAGATGCACATCGCTACCGTATCGGCACCAATCACCAACAATTGCCGGTGAATGCCCCGCGCAGCCCGGTCAACAGCTACCAGCGTGACGGTTCGATGGCCTTTGGCAGCAACGGCGGTCCGACTCCCAACTATGAGCCAAACAGCTACGCCGACGCGCCGAAACAAGCGCCACAGTACGCCGAGCCTGCATTGGCCCTGAGTGGTGCCGCAGATCGTTACGATCACCGCGAAGACACCGACTATTACAGCCACGCCGGTGCGCTGTTCCGCCTGATGAACGATGAGCAGAAAGCCTTGCTCACCGGCAACATCGCCGGCGCGATGGCGGGGGTTTCCAATGATGTGGTCCAGCGTCAGTTGCAGCACTTCTTCAAAGCCGATCCGGCTTATGGAGAAGCAATCGCAAAGGCGCTGGGTGTATCGATTAACTGACTCTAAACGATAAGCAGAACCGCCTTCATTTGGGCGGTTTTTGCGTTAATTCAGCTACTTTTCTCTGTAAATCTTCACTTTTCTGCCGTTGGTTCCGTGACCTATAGGTCAGCATGGTTCAAACTAAAGACTTTCAAGCAGGGAGATGTAGGGCGATGCAAGGTCACCCCAACGTAATCGATTACCTCAACACGTTGCTGACGGGCGAACTGGCTGCTCGTGACCAATATTTCATCCATTCGCGTATGTACGAAGACTGGGGCTTTACCGAGCTCTATGAACGTATCAACCACGAGATGGAAGAAGAGACGCAGCACGCCGATGCGCTGATGCGCCGTATCCTGATGCTCGAAGGCACGCCACGCATGCGTCCGGACGACCTGGACGTAGGCACCACGGTGCCTGAGATGCTCGCAGCCGACCTTCGCCTCGAGTACAAGGTCCGTGCCGCGCTGTGCAAGGGCATCGAGCTGTGCGAGCAGCACAACGACTATGTCACTCGTGAAATTCTGCGCGTGCAGTTGGCCGACACCGAAGAAGATCACACCTATTGGCTGGAAAAGCAGTTGGGCCTGATCAAGCTGGTCGGCCTGGAGAATTACCTGCAATCGCAGTTCTGATTCCCGGCTGCAAAAAAGCCCCTGTCACCGTTGAAGTGACAGGGGCTTTTTATTGGGTCGGATAAATCAGGCCCGGTCGCGTGCGAGCAATGGTTTCAAGTAGTAACCCGTGTGTGACTGCGGCATTTCGGAGACCTGCTCCGGCGTACCCACCGCGATGATCTGGCCGCCCTTGGAACCGCCTTCCGGTCCGAGGTCGACCAGCCAGTCGGCGGTCTTGATCACATCCAGGTTGTGCTCGATCACCACCACAGTGTTGCCGTGGTCACGCAGGCGGTGCAACACATCCAGTAATTGCTGAATATCCGCGAAGTGCAGGCCGGTGGTCGGTTCATCGAGGATATACAGGGTTTTACCCGTATCCCGCTTGGACAGCTCGCGGGACAGCTTGACCCGCTGCGCCTCACCACCGGACAGCGTGGTCGCCGATTGCCCCAGCTTGATGTACGACAAGCCCACATCCATCAGTGTCTGCAGCTTGCGCGCCAACGCCGGAACCGCGTCGAAGAACACCCGCGCTTCTTCGATGGTCATTTCCAGGGTTTCGTGGATGTTCTTGCCCTTGTATTTGATCTCAAGGGTTTCGCGGTTATAGCGCTTGCTCTTGCACACATCGCACGGCACGTAGATGTCCGGCAGGAAGTGCATTTCCACTTTGATCAAGCCATCGCCCTGGCACGCTTCGCAGCGCCCGCCCTTGACGTTGAACGAGAACCGGCCCGGCCCGTAGCCCCGCGAGCGGGATTCCGGCACGCCAGCGAACAACTCGCGGATGGGCGTGAACAACCCGGTATAGGTCGCCGGGTTGGAGCGTGGTGTGCGGCCAATCGGGCTCTGGTCGATATCGACCACTTTGTCCAGGAGCTCAAGGCCCTTGATGCTGTCATGTGCAGCCGCTTCCAGAGTGGTCGCGCCGTTCAAGGCGGTGGCGCTCAGTGGGAACAGCGTGTTGTTGATCAGCGTCGACTTGCCCGAGCCGGAAACACCGGTCACGCAGGTCAGCAGGCCCAGGGGAATCTCCAGGTCGACATTGCGCAGGTTGTTGCCACGCGCGCCCTTGAGGTGCAACGCCATCTTCTTGTTGCGTGGCGTGCGCTTGGCCGGCACCTCAATCTTCACGCGACCGGACAGGTACTTGCCCGTCAGTGAGTCCGGATGGGCCATTACCTCGGCAGGCGTACCTTGGGCGACGATATGTCCACCATGCACGCCGGCACCCGGGCCGATATCGACCACATAATCCGCCAGGCGAATCGCGTCTTCATCGTGCTCGACCACAATCACCGTGTTGCCGATATCCCGCAGGTGCTTCAGCGTGCCCAGGAGACGATCATTGTCGCGCTGGTGCAAGCCGATCGACGGTTCATCGAGGATATACAACACACCCACCAGGCCTGCACCGATCTGGCTGGCCAGGCGAATACGCTGGGCTTCACCGCCAGACAAGGTATCGGCGCTGCGGTCCAGCGACAGGTAGTCCAGCCCGACGTTAACCAGGAACTGCAGGCGCTCGCGAATCTCCTTGAGGATCTTGTCGGCAATCTCCCCACGGCGTCCGGTCAGTTTGAGGACACCAAAGTATTCGCAGGCATCACCGATCGGCAGGTTGGTCACTGCCGGCAGGGTCTTCTCGCCAACCCATACGTGCCGCGCCTCACGGCGCAGGCGGGTGCCACGGCAATCCGGGCAGGGCTGGGTGCTGAGAAACTTGGCCAGCTCTTCACGCACGCTCGCCGACTCGGTCTCGCGGTAGCGGCGTTCGAGGTTCGGCACGATGCCTTCGAACGGGTGCGAGCGTTTGACGATGTCGCCACGGTCGTTGAGGTATTTGAAGTCGACGCTCTGCGAGCCGCTGCCGTTGAGAATGACCTTCTGCTGATCCGCCGGCAGTTGGTTGAACGGTACTTCGAGGCTGAACTTATAGTGCGACGCCAACGACCCGAGCATCTGGAAGTAATAGACGTTACGCCTGTCCCAGCCGCGTATCGCGCCTTCCGCCAACGTCAGTTCGCCATTGACCAGGCGCTTGATGTCGAAGAACTGCTTCACCCCCAGGCCATCACAGGTCGGGCATGCGCCGGCCGGGTTGTTGAAGGAAAACAGCTTGGGTTCCAGCTCGCTGATGGCGTGGCCACAGATCGGGCAGGCAAAGCGTGCGGAGAAGATGATCTCTTCGCCAGGCTCGTCGTCCATCGGCGCGACCAGGGCAATCCCGTCCGCCAGCTTCAGGGCGGTCTCGAAGGACTCCGCCAGGCGTTGCTGCAAGTCGGCGCGCACTTTGAAACGGTCGACCACGACATCAATCGAGTGCTTCTTCTGCTTGTCGAGCTTCGGCGCTTCGTCCAGCTCATACAGCTTGCCGTTGATCCGCGCCCGCACGAAACCTTGCGCCCGCAGTTCTTCAAACACCGAAAGGTGTTCACCCTTGCGCTCGCGAATTACCGGCGCCAGCAACATCAGCTTGGCGCCTTCCGGCTGGGCCAGCACCAGGTCGACCATCTGGCTGACGGTCTGGGCTTCCAGCGGAATGTCGTGGTCCGGGCAGCGTGGGATACCTACGCGCGCATAGAGCAGGCGCAGGTAGTCATAGATCTCGGTGATGGTGCCCACGGTGGAGCGCGGGTTATGGGACGTCGACTTCTGCTCGATGGAGATCGCCGGCGACAGGCCTTCGATGGTGTCGACGTCGGGTTTTTCCATCATCGACAGGAACTGGCGGGCATAGGCCGACAGCGACTCGACATAGCGCCGCTGGCCTTCGGCGTACAGCGTGTCGAACGCCAGCGACGATTTGCCGGACCCGGACAAACCGGTGATGACGATCAGTTTGTCCCGGGGCAGGGTCAGGTCGATATTCTTCAGGTTGTGGGTTCTAGCCCCACGAATCAGGATCTTGTCCAAGATGGCCTCGCACGGCGGGCGTAAATAATGCAGGAGTATACGGATAAAGACTGGATGAATATACACTGTCAAGGTGCTAGGTGCAGCCTTACATGAAACCTGCGCGGCAAAGCGCCGCATATACCCTCTCAATCGATGGGACTGGTAGAATCGCCGCCGGTTCACACGAGGTTTTTCCATGCACGATCCCCACAGCGAACGCATGAGTAGCGGCGAGACCCGAGCGGCAAGCGGTCTGGCCCTGGTGTTCGCCTTCCGTATGCTTGGCATGTTCATGGTGTTGCCGGTACTGGCGACCTACGGGATGGACCTCGCAGGCGCGACCCCCGCCCTGATCGGCCTGGCCATTGGCGCCTATGGCCTGACCCAGGCGATTTTCCAGATTCCGTTCGGGATCATTTCCGACCGCATCGGCCGCCGTCCGGTGATCTACCTCGGGTTGATCGTGTTCGCCCTGGGCAGCGTGCTCGCGGCCCAGTCCGATTCTATCTGGGGCGTGATCGCCGGACGTGTCCTACAGGGCGCCGGGGCAATTTCTGCGGCGGTCATGGCCTTGCTGTCGGACCTGACCCGCGAACAACACCGCACTAAGGCCATGGCCATGATCGGCATGACCATCGGCCTGTCGTTTGCCGTCGCGATGGTGATCGGCCCGTTGCTGACCCGCGCCTTTGGTTTGCACGGACTGTTCCTGGCCACCGGCGGCATGGCGTTGTTCGGTATTGTGATCGTGGCCTTTATGGTGCCGCGCTCCACCGGCACTCTGCAGCACCGTGAATCCGGGGTTGCGCGCCAGGCCCTACTGCCGACGCTCAAGCATCCGGACCTGCTGCGCTTGGATTTAGGTATCTTTGTATTGCACGCGATGCTGATGAGCAGCTTCGTTGCCTTGCCCCTGGCCCTGGTGGAAAAAGCCGGGCTGCCCAAGGAACAGCACTGGTGGGTCTACCTGACCGCACTGCTGATTTCATTCTTCGCCATGATCCCATTCATCATCTATGGCGAGAAGAAACGCAAAATGAAACGAGTTTTACTCGGCGCCGTCGTGACGCTGATGCTCACTGAGCTATTCTTCTGGCAGTTCGGCGACAGCCTGCGGGCGCTGGTAATCGGTACGGTGGTGTTCTTTACCGCGTTCAACCTGCTAGAGGCTTCGTTGCCTTCGCTGATCAGTAAAGTTTCACCGGCCGGCGGCAAGGGCACGGCGATGGGGGTGTATTCCACCAGCCAGTTCCTGGGCTCGGCACTGGGCGGCATCATGGGTGGCTGGATGTTTCAGCACGGCGGTTTGTCGGTTGTGTTCCTCGGATGCGCAGGTCTGGCTGCCCTCTGGCTAGCCTTTGCTGTTACCATGCGCGAACCTCCCTATGTGACGAGTCTGCGCTTGCCGTTATCGCCTGAAGCGATACGCGAAGCTGGCTTGGCCGAGCGCCTTAAGGCCGTTACAGGGGTTACCGATGCTGTGGTTATTGCTGAAGAAGCCGCCATTTACATCAAATTGGACACCGAATTATTGGATCGCGCGACGCTCGAGCAACTGGTCAACCCAGTGCCGACAGCGCGCCCAGCTTAGGAGAACGTTATGGCCCGTGGGGTTAACAAAGTCATATTGGTCGGTACATGCGGCCAGGATCCCGAAGTTCGCTACTTGCCTAACGGTAACGCCGTGACCAACCTGAGTCTGGCGACCAGCGAACAGTGGACCGACAAGCAGACCGGCCAGAAGGTCGAGAAAACCGAATGGCACCGTGTGTCGATGTTCGGCAAAGTGGCAGAGATCGCCGGTGAATACCTGCGCAAAGGTTCGCAGGTCTACATCGAAGGCAAACTGCAGACCCGCGAGTGGGAAAAAGACGGCATCAAGCGTTACACCACTGAAATCGTGGTCGACATGCAAGGCACCATGCAACTGCTCGGCGGCCGTCCACAGGGCGACCAACAGGGCCAGGGCGGCATGTCCAACTCGGCACCGCGTCCACAGCAGTCGCGTCCGCAGCCAAGCCAGCAGCCGCAGCGTGAGTCGCGCCCAGCGCCACAACAGGCCGCTCCGCAACCGGCTCCGGATTTCGACAGCTTTGATGACGATATCCCGTTCTAGCGCTTACCGAAGCAACAAGCTGCAACTTAAAAAACCGCGCCGCCCTCAAGGCCGCGCGGTTTTTTTATGCGTCTTATGCGGCCTAAGACTGCGCGAAGCGCAACATATCGGCGTTAACCCGCTGCTTGTGAGTGTCGGTCAACCCATGAGGGGCGCCTGAATACACCAACAACTGGGCGTCTGGAATGAGGCGTTTGCTCTCCAAGGCTGACGCCTGGATCGGCACGATCTGATCGTCGCCCCCATGGATAATGAGCGTGGGGATGTTGAAATGCTTCAGGTCATCCCGAAAGTCGGTTTCCGAAAATGCCTTGATGCTATCAAAGGTATTTTTGTGCCCTCCCATTACACCCTGCATCCAGAATGAATTGATCAAGCCTTGCGAGGGTTCGACGCCTACCCGGTTGAATCCGTAGAAAGGACCGCTGGCCAGATCAAGGTAAAGCTGCGAACGGTTGGCGATGGAGTCGGCTCGCATCCCGTCAAAAACTTCGATCGGTGTGCCTTGGGGGTTACTGGGGGTTCTCAGCATCAGTGGCGTTACAGCGCAGATCAAGCCGGCCTTGGCCACGCGTGACGTGCCATGGCGAGCGATATAACGCGCAACTTCACCGCCTCCGGTGGAAAAACCGAAGAGGATCAGGTTGGTCAGATCCAGGTGCTCGATCAATTCCGCCAGGTCGTCCGCGTAGTGGTCCATGTCATTGCCGTTCCACGGCTGGCTTGAGCGGCCATGCCCTCGGCGGTCATGCGCAATGGCGCGAAAACCGTTGTTGGCGAAATGCAGCATTTGCGATTCCCAGCTGTCGCTGTTCAGTGGCCAGCCGTGGCAGAACACAACAGGTTGGCCGCTGCCCCAGTCCTTGTAGTAAAGATCGTTGCCTTCGCGAGTTTTCAGATAAGTCATGGCGTAGCTCCATTGACGTGTACAGATTTGGCGGTGAAGGCCAGAAAACCGTCCGTGGACACTACGCTGGCATGGGTATTAACGATCCGCAGAGGACTTGGGTCGTGCAGGTCTAACCTGATCTTAGTTCGGGTTTGCGAGCGCTGCGCAGGGTGTGCAGGCATCTTGGGATGGTGAGGTGAACCCTGGCGTTTGTTCTCATGGCTCACAAGATTTAGGCTGTGGCCAACCTTTAAACAGAAGGAAAGCCGTGATGACCTGGTCAGCCAAGCAATACACCCTGTTCGAACAGCAGCGCACCCGCCCGGTCCGTGATCTGGTTGCGGCCATTCCCAATACCGCTGTGCAAACCGCCGTTGACCTGGGGTGTGGCCCCGGTAATTCCACGCAAGTGTTGGCCGAGCGTTTTCCACAGGCTCACGTCACCGGCATGGACAGCTCCGACGACATGCTGGCCGACGCCCGCAAACGCTTGCTGGCGCTGAACTTCGAGCTGGCGGATATCGGCGCGTGGACCCCGGCACAACCCTTCGATGTGATCCTGGCGAACGCTTCCCTGCAATGGCTGCCGGACCACGCCACGCTCTACCCGCACTTGGTCAGCCAACTGACACGCGGCGGAACCCTGGCGGTGCAAACCCCGGACAACCTCGACGAGCCCGCCCATCGGCTGGCCCGTGAGGTCGCGGCCGATGGCCCATGGGCTGCCAGGATTGGTGCGGTCAAACACAATGAACGGCACACGGCGAGCTATTACTACGAGCTGCTGAGCAAACACTGCAGCACCGTCGATGTGTGGCGCACCACCTACCTGCACCCGCTGGCGGATCACGCGGCCGTGGTGGAGTGGTTCAAGGCCTCGGCATTGCGGCCGTTCCTCGCGCCGTTGAGCGACGACGAAAAAACCGCTTTCCTGCAGGACTATCAGGCGCGGATCAGCCATGCATATCCCGCCCTGGCTGACGGCACCGTGCTTCTGCCTTTCCCGCGGCTGTTCATCATCGCGACCCGCTAGCGCCACGCCCGCACGTGGCGGTCAGGCCGCCGCTGCTTGGGCCTGCAGGTATTCTTGCGTCGACACCACGCCCGCATACCCAAACGCCAGCGCCGCCATATACGCCCCGTGCACCTGCGCCGCCGGAATCACTTGCCCATTGAACTCCTGATCCCGCGTGGCGCAGGCGTCATGGATCACTGTGACCTTGTAACCCAGGTCCGCCGCCGCCCGTACCACCGCGTCGACGCACATATGGCTCATGCTGCCGACCACTACCACGTCAGTGATGCTGCGTTGTTCCAGCAACGTGCGCAGTTGGGTTTCGCGAAACGAATTCACAAAGTGTTTAAGCACCACCGGCTCACTGCCTTCGTTCAGCACCTTGGGATGCAGGTGCGCGCCTTCGGAGCCTGGGGTGAAGAACGGCGCATCTTCCGAGGTGGACTCATGACGCACATGAATCACCGCATCCCCCGCTTGGCGAAATGCCTGCAGCACCTGCGCGGCCTTGTCTGCCGCAGCCTCCACGCCGTCGAGCGGCCACTTGCCCTGGGGGAAGTAGTCGTTCTGGATATCGATTAGGATGAGCGCTTGCTTGGCCATGTGTGTTGCCTCGTGATGGGTTGATGGGGCCAGTATCTTAGCTGGCGCACCGACCGGGGATTGGCTGCACCGACAATAACAGGGGGAAAACTGACAATGGCCGTGGAACGCTCGATCATCGAGCTGGGTGTGTTGATCTACCAGGGCGCGCAACTGGCGGCGGTGCATGGCTTGACCGACCTGTTCGGGGTGGCCAATCGGATCGCCGCGGCCCACCAATCCGCGCAATTGCCGCTGCTGCGAGTCAGCCATTGGCAGGTGGCGCCGGATGGCACGCCCGCGCGCGTATTCGCCAGCCATCCTGGCCCAGGCCAGCCACTGATGGCCGTGCTGGTGCCACCGTCGATTGGCGAATTCACCGAGGAACAGACGCCCCCCGCGCTGCTGGATTGGCTACGTCAGCAACACGCGGCGGGCACCGTGCTGGGTGGCGTGTGTATCGGCTCGATCATGTTGGCGCGCAGTGGTCTGTTGGATGGGCGCAGCGCTACCACCCATTGGTCCTCCGCCAACACCTTCGCCGCACGTTACCCGGCGGTACGTCTGGAAGCGGATAAACCCATTGTCGATGACGGCGACCTGATCACCACCGCCGGGCTGATGGCGTGGTCCGAACTGGGCCTGCGCCTGGTCGACCGCCTCATGGGGCCGAGCATTGCAGCGGACACGGCGCGCTTTTTGGTGATCGAACACAGCGACAGCGCCAGCCAGTGCGGGAGTAACTTCGCGCCGATTCTCGGGCATGGCGACGGCGCGATTCTGAAGGTCCAGCACTGGTTGCAAACGAGCGGCGCGGTGGATGTGTCGGTGGCGGCGATGGCGCAGCAGGCGGGCCTCGAAGAGCGCACGTTCCTGCGGCGTTTTCGCGGCGCGACGGGTTTGAAACCCACTGAATATTGCCAGCACCTGCGAGTGGGCAAGGCCCGGCAAATGCTCGAATTCACCAATGGCACCATCGACCATATCGCCTGGACCGTGGGGTATCAGGACCCCAGCGCGTTTCGCGCCACGTTCAAGAAAATCACCGGCCTGGCGCCCAGCGAGTACCGCAGCCGGTTTGGCGTGTGAATCATGCAGAACGCCTCGCCGTTAATGCGTCATCGTGCAGAATCAAACAGGCCAAGTGCTATCAGTCTTTTTCTAACTGATTGATTTAAAAGGTATCCATCAAAGCTGTCCCTTGGCTTGATCCCTGCAACCGTCCCCCCACACACAGGGCGGAATAGCCAAGGGGAACGCATGACCCCGACGTATCGCAACAAACTGGTCGTCGCTCACTCCACGCGAGAGGGCGCGCCCCGGCACGAAGTCGACACCAACCTCGCCCTGGCGCGCTGGCTGGCGCAGATCCTGGGGCTCAAGTTCGGCGGCAGTTACGATCCGCACAAACACGCAGGCCGCGAGTTGTACTTGCTGCCCACTCAAACCCTGGTCGGCCCGGCCCAGGCCCGCGCGCTCAATGTCAAAGGCCCCGACGACCTGTGGGGCGGTTATGTCGATCACGCCTTTATCTGCACCAAAGCTATCAGCCATGGCCTGCTGAGCCCTGCGGCAACGGCGCCCGAAGGCTGGTCGCCGGCGTTCTGCGAGCGGGTGCGCGCAGTCGTTCTGGATGGCCTCAGCGTGTTCGCCGTGGACGACGCACGACCTGCCGCCGCGCGCCTGCTCAACGGCGGGCCGATCCGCCTGAAGCCGATACACGCCTGTGCCGGCCGCGGGCAGGAAGTTATCCACAGCCTCGACGAATTCGACGCGTTGCTGGCCAGGCCCGACGTGGCGCAATTGTTCAGCCACGGCGTGGTACTGGAGCAAAACCTGCACGATGTCGTCACTCACAGCGTCGGCCAGAGCTTTATCGGCGATCACGTGTTCAGCTACTGCGGCGAGCAATACCTGACCCCAGACGGGCAGGGCGAAGAGGTCTATGGTGGCTCCAACCTGCTGGTCGTGCCGGGTTGCTACGAGGACCTGCTCAAGCTCGACCTGTCCGACGACGTGCGCCTCGCCATCGAGCAAGCCGAGGTCTTCGACAGCGCCGCCTTGGTTGCCTACCCCGGTTTTTATGCCTCCCGGCGCAACTACGACATCGCCCAGGGCCTGGACAGTGACGGCCAGCGCTGCAGCGGCGTGCTCGAACAATCCTGGCGCATGGGCGGCGCCAGCAGCGCGGAAGTCGCGGCGCTGCACAGCTTCATCAACCACCCGGGCCTCAAGGCGATTCGGGTGTCCTCGGTGGAAACCTACGTTGATCAGGCGCTACCGGCGGACGCCATCGAGGTGTACCGAGGCCCGGCCGAACACAGCGACTTTCTTCTCAAATACGTGACGGTTAAGGCTTATGACGGCTAGAAGCGAAAGCATTGCGATCGATATCGACGACGAACAGATGAGCGGGACGTTCCTGAGCCCCAAATCCAAAGTGCCGGGCGTGTTGTTCGTGCACGGCTGGGGCGGCAGCCAGGAGCGCGACCTGGAACGGGCCAAAGGCATCGCCGGGCTTGGCTGCGTGTGCCTGACCTTCGACCTGCGCGGCCACGCCGGGACCGGTATTCCGCTGTCGCGCGTGACCCGCGAAGACAACCTGCGCGACCTGATGGCCGCCTACGACCGGCTGCTCTCCCACCCGGCCATCGACACCTCGGCGGTCGCGGTGGTGGGCACCAGTTACGGCGGCTACCTGGCGGCCATCCTCACCTCGATGCGCCCGGTGCGTTGGCTGGCGCTGCGCGTGCCAGCGTTGTATCGCGACCAGGAATGGCTCAAGCCCAAGCGCGATCTGGATAAGGTGGATTTGATGGATTACCGCAACACCCTGGTGCAGGCCGAAACCAACCGTGCGTTGCACGCCTGCGCGGCATTCACCGGCGATGTGCTGATTGTCGAATCGGAAACCGACGACCATGTGCCCCACGCCACCATCATGAGCTACCGCGCGGCGTGCCAGAAGACCCACTCCCTGACCCACCGCATCATCGATGGCGCTGACCACTCCTTGAACGACCCGGTGTCCCAGCAGGCCTACACGTCGATCCTGGTGGATTGGATTACCGAAATGGTGGTGGGGGAGCGGTTGAGCATTATTCAATCTCGATAATGACGACAGCCTGCCGGCGATCAGCACCAGGAAGAACGCGACGGTCAGTGCTGTCTTCCCGTGTTTGAAGCGCGAGTCGCGGGTTTCACATGGAATACCCGGAAACCGACGGTCAAGCGCCTCCGCCACAGGCGCGGCGTGCGGTTTTCCGGCAGGTGCTGGCAAAGGTCGCGGGTGAGTATTTCCAGGCGTTCGTACCGTTGCTGATTGAATGCGCGCGGGGTTGTGCAGGGAACGATCCGAGCGCAAACCCGTCAGTTCCTTACAGACCCTTCTGAAGGAGCTCGGTGTTTTGCTGAATTTCAAGCCTGCATTACTGCTCGGCGCGCTGCTGGTTTGTGGCAGCGCTACCGTGCAAGCCGGGGCCGCCGCGCCGGAGCCCGAAGCGCAGGCCAAGTCGGAGTTGCTGGTCGAAGGCGGTCTGCTCGGGGCCATCAGTTCCAGCATCGATGATGTGCAGGACAAACTCGACCTCAATCAGAACCTGATCGACGCCTGGCGACTGCGTGCGGACCGGGCGGCGGATGAAGTCGGGCGCCTGGTCGACCAAACGTCAGAACGTTCGCCGTGGAGTGTGGCGGGGAACTTCCTGCTACTGTCCGGGGTGTGGATCGGCGTGTTTACGCTGTTGACGTTGCTGGGGCGTTTTAGCGTGCAGCGCTTGAGCCGCCGCCCGTTTGTCGAACAGCGCGGGCGCCTGCAAGGCGTGCTTGGCTATGTGTTGCCCTATACGATCCCCGCGTTGATTTGCCTGCCGCTGACCCTCTATGTCAGCCACTTCCTGCCCACCTCCGTGGGCCGCGCGCTGGCGCTGTGTTTCGCGTATGCCACCAGCAGCGGCATCTTTTCCACGTCGATGCTGTTGTGTGTGATCGTCATGTTCAACCTCGGGCATAAACGACCCGCCGTACAGATCATTCGCGATGGCTGTCCCAAACCGCTGTTCCTGATCGGCTTCCTCGCCGCCCTCAGCGATGCCCTGACCAGCCCGCAAATCGCCCGCCAGCTCGGTGGCAATATCACCAGCAGCATTGCGGTGTTTACCGGCTTGTTCGCGGCGGTGATCTTCGGCGCGCTGGTGATTCGCCTGCGCCGCCCGGTCGCTCATCTGATTCGCAACCGGCCGTTGGCCCAGCGCCTGAAACACTCGGCGTTGCAGCAATCGTTACGGGTGTTTTCCGGGCTGTGGTACTGGCCGATTCTGTTGATGGTGCTGGTCTCGGCGATCAACCTGATCGGTGCCGGCGACGACAATCAAAAAGCCCTGCGCTGTGCCCTGTTCACCACCATCCTGCTGATCGGCACGGTGTTTCTCAGCACGGTGCTGCAGCACCTGTTCAAGTCCCGCAGCCAGGTGGCGATCCAGCGCAGCAGCGCGTACAAAGAGCGCTTCCTCAGCCTGCTGCATGCGCTTTTACGCATCGTCATGGCCGTTGCCTTTATCGAAGTTCTTGGGCGGATCTGGGGCGTGTCGCTGTTCGAGTTTGCCCAGCGCAACTCGGTGGGCCGCGCGATCAGCGATTCCCTCAGCAGCATCGGCCTGATCCTGCTGATGACTTGGCTGTTCTGGGTGGTGCTCGACACGGCGATCCAGGAAGCGTTGAAACCACCGCTGAATAAACGCTCCAGCCGCCAACCGAGCACCCGGGTCAAAACCATCCTGCCGTTGCTGCGCAATGCGGTGAAAATCATCCTGGTGGTGATCTGCGCGATCACCACCATGGCCAACCTCGGGATCAACGTCGCGCCGCTGCTGGCGGGGGCCGGGGTGGTTGGTCTGGCGATCGGTTTCGGTTCCCAGCAACTGGTGCAGGATGTGATCACCGGGCTGTTCATCATCATTGAAGACACCTTGTCCATCGGCGATTGGGTGGTGCTCGACTCTGGCCACGCCGGTACGGTCGAGGGCCTGACCATCCGCACCCTGCGCCTGCGCGATGGCAAGGGCTTCGTCCACTCGGTGCCGTTCGGCCAGATCAAGGCGGTCACCAACCAGTCGCGGCAATTTGCCTATGCGTTCTTCGCGGTGCAGTTCACCTACGACACCGATGTGGACAAGGCCGTGGAACTGATCCAAGAGGCCGGGCAGTCGATCCGCGACGACGTGTTCCTCAAGTACAACCTGCAAGGGCCGCTGGAGGTGTTCGGCGTCGACAAGATGGATCTCAACGGCGTGGTGCTCACCGCGCAGTTCCGCACCGTGTCGGGCGGGCAATATGCGGTGAGCCGTGCGTTTAACCAGCGCTTGAAAAAGCTTGTGGATAACTGTGATGAGGTGCATTTCGCGCAAACTTATCCACAGCAGGTGTGGTTGCCTAAGCGCACGCCGTCGGTGGACGAGCCGCAAGCCGAGGTGCCGGCTTCGGTGCTGGTGACGGGGCAGCCGCGGACTCAATGATTGAGCCTGAGCTGACGCCATCGCGAGCATGCCCTCAAAGTGACCACTACAACGTGCAAGCCCGCACTTTATCCGTGACGGTTGCGCTACAAACCCGCAAAATGCAACGATTCTGGCAAACACCCACGGCAAGGCTCAAACGCCTGTCGATACTAACCATCGTTCCAAACAGACCGGGCCTGCTCAATCTATGCGAATGCGCCTTATGTTATTGGGCGGCGGGAATGCCCTCGGGCAGGCGCTGATTCGCCTCGGTGCAGAGGAAGACATCGGTTTCCTCGCCCCCAAACCGCCCCAAGACGGCTGGGATGCCGCGAGTCTTACCCAATTGCTCGACGACACCCGTCCCGATGCGTTGATCAACCTCGCCTACTATTTCGACTGGTTCCAGGCCGAAGCGGTCAGCGAAAGCCGTCTGGCCGCCCAGGAGTCTGCGATCGAGCGCCTGGCCGAACTGTGTCAGCACCACAACATCACCTTGCTGCAACCGTCCAGCTACCGCGTGTTCGATGGCTCCCGCGCCACCGCCTACAGCGAAAAGGACGAGCCGGTGCCCTTGGGCCTGCGCGGCCAGGCGTTGTGGCGCATCGAACAAAGCGTGCGCGCCACGTGCCCGCAACATGTGCTGCTGCGGTTTGGCTGGCTGCTGGATGACAGTGTCGACGGCACCCTCGGGCGTTTCCTGGCGCGGGCCGAGAAGACTGAAGAATTGCTGATGGCAGACGACCGTCGCGGCAACCCGACGCCGGTGGACGATGCGGCGCGGGTGATCATCTCCGTGCTCAAGCAACTCGATTGCGCGGCGCCGCTGTGGGGCACTTATCACTACGCCGGTCACGAGGCGACCACGCCGTTGGCGCTGGGCCAGGCGATCCTCACCGAAGCGCGCAGTTTCCGTGCGCTGGCCATCGAAGCGCCCACCGCCCAGGCCCATGCGGCTCGGCCGGATGCCGGTGAAGAACCACAACACGCGGTGCTGGCCTGCAAGAAAATCCTGCATACCTTCGGCATCAAACCACGGGCGTGGCGGGCGGGGTTGCCGGCGTTGCTGGATCGGTTCTACCGCCGTAGCTGAAACACCCCAAAGCAAAATGTGGGAGGGGGCTTGCCCCCGATAGCTCGGTGTCAGTCAACAGATTCATTGACTGAACCACCGCTATCGGGGGCAAGCCCCCTCCCACATTGGTTTTGTGGCGTTTGTGAAATATCGCTTAGAACTTGTAGCCGATACCAACCATGTAAACGAGTGGGTCAACGTCCACATTGACCTTGGCGCGGGTGCCTTGGCCCAGGGCGTTGTTGTCCACGGTGGCCGTGGTGCTGATGTCGATATAACGGACCTGGCCGTTGATCATCCACTTGTCGGTGATCATGTAGTCTGCGCCGATCTGCGCGGCCCAGCCCCAGGAGTTATCAGCCTTGAAATTGCTGAAACCGTTTTGTTTCGCGGTGCCGCTGAGGCTCTCGTCATAGATCCAGGTGTAGTTGATACCGGCACCTACATACGGTTGGAACTTCGACGCGCTGTCCAGCGGGTAGTACACGACGCTCAGGGTTGGCGGCAGTTGTTTCAGGGAGCCGAGCTTACCGTTGGCTGCGCCCACGGAGGTGCCTTTGAGTTTCACGTCATGCGAGAACGGCGTGGCCGCCAGCAGTTCGATACCCCAGTGGCTGGTGAACATGTAAGCGAAGTTCAGACCCAGTTGCGTGTCGCTGCTCAAGGTCGCCTTGCCACCCAGGTTGGCGCCGCTCAATGGACCCTGGTCAACTTTGACGTTGCCGCTGTCGGTATTCGGGTTCACGGTGATTGCACCGGCGCGAACCAGGATGTCACCGGCCTCGTAAGCGTGGGCAACGGGGGCAGCGAGGGCGAGGGCGAAAAGGGACGCACCGAGCAGAGACTTGTTCATGGGAGCTCCAGAGGACATTTAAAGGTTGTACATCCAATGGTAAAGATCGTTCCGCTTGGTCTTTTGACGCAGCTCAATGAAAGGGTGATAAGCGCTATTCCGGCAATTCGTAGATGTAAATCTTCTCGGCGTCCATCTGGTAGCCAGCGTCGGCCAACTCACTGGACGACGGTTTGACCTGCATCGCGCCCTCGATCCAATACGGCTGATACAGTTCATCGAGCTTCACGCCGACTTCGCTTTTCACATGCACGATCTGGTTCGACGGCGGCGGCGGTACGTGGATGCACGCGCCGAAATACGGCACCAGCAGGAACTCGGTGGTGCGGCCTTCTTCACTGACTTCCAGCGGCACGATATAGCCCGGCAGGCGGATATGTTGGCCGTTGAGGCTTTGCACCACCGGCGCGTTGGGCAAGTCCTGCTTGGCCGCTGGCGCGGCCTCGACCGACAAGGCATCGGCCATCTTCGACAGGTCGTGCAGCGGTTTCATATTGGGGATTTCCGGCGGTGCGTCCGGCGGAATCATCTCCTGCCAGGACAAATCCTTGGGCTGATCCTCCGCCCAGGCGGGCGCGGCCAGCAACAACAACAGGGCAAACAGGGCACGACGCATCGAAGCCTTCCTCATAAACGTATGGACAGGCCATCGGCCAAGGATTGTCGATAGGCACGCCACGCGGGCACGCAGCCCATCAGCAGCGCCGCCGCCAGGATACCGGCGAGCAAGGTCCATTCATATTCGCTGGGCCAGGCCATCGGCAGGTCCAGGCCGTAGTTGGCCTGCAAATACCCGCGGGAAGCCGCGATGCACACGTACAGCAAACCCACGCCTGCGATCACACCGGACAGCGCCAGGGCAAAGGCTTCGAAGATCAGCAGCGTCGCGATATGCCAGGGCCGTGCGCCCACCGAACGCAGGATCGCCATTTCGCGACGGCGCTCGTTGAGGCTGGTGAGGATCGCGGTGAGCATGCCGATCAACCCGGTCAGCACCACGAACAGCGAGATCACGAACAGCGCTTTTTCCGCAGTGCCCATCATGCTCCACAGCTCTTGCAACGCCACGCCGGGCAGAATCGCCAGCATCGGCTCGCCGCGGAATTCATTGATCTCGCGTTGCAGGGCGAAGGTGGAAATCTTGTTGTTCAACCCGAGCATGAAGGCGGTGATCGCTTGCGGCGTCAGGTCCATGTTGCGTGCCTGATCGGCACTGATGCGGCCTTTGCCCTGGGCGGGTACGCCGTTGTGCCAGTCGATATGGATCGCCTCCATGCCGCCGAGGCTGATATGCAGCGTGCGGTCCACCGGCGTGCCGGTGCGCTTGAGGATGCCGACCACGGTGAACGGTTTGTCATCGTGCTTGACCAGGCTGACCACCGCCACGCCGTGGGCCAGCACCAACGGGTCGCCGAGCTTGTAGTGCAGCGCTTCGGCCACTTCGGCGCCGAGCACCACTTCGAACGGATCGGTGGCGAAGGCGCGGCCGCTGGCCAGCTCGAGGTTTTGCTTGCGGCCGTACTGGTAGTGCTCGAAGTAGGAGGCGTTGGTGCCCATCACCCGGTAGCCGCGATGGGAGTCGCCGAGGGAAATCGGAATGGCCCATTTCACCTGGGGGCTGGCGGCGAAGTGTTCGTAGCTGTCCCAGCGGATATTGTTGGTCGCGTTACCGATGCGGAACACTGAATACAGCAGCAGGTTGACCGAGCCGGAACGCGCACCGACGATCAGGTCGGTGCCGCTGATGGTGCTGGCGAAACTGTTGCGCGCTTCAACGCGCACCCGCTCCACAGCCAGCAGCAGGCACACCGAGAGGGCGATGGCGAAGGCGGTGAGGATCGCGGTAAAGCGGCGGTTAGCCAGGCTGGCCATGGCTAGACGGAACAGATACATCTCAAACCTCTGCGGGCGTGGCGGCGCGATTGAGTTCGGCCAGCGACAGGTGGCGATCAAACAGTGGGGCCAGGCTCTGGTCATGGCTGACAAACAACAGGCTGGCGCCGGCGTCGCGGCATTCGGCGAACAGCAGTTGCAGGAAGGCTTCGCGGGCGTCGTAGTCCAGGGCCGAGGTGGGCTCGTCGGCGATCACCAGTTCCGGCTGGCCGATCAGCGCACGGGCGGCGGCCACCCGTTGTTGCTGGCCGATGGACAGCGAGTCGGCGCGGCGCTCCAGCAAATCCTTGTCCTTCAGGCCCAGGTGCGCGAGCAAGCTCGCGGCGGCCTGGTCGACACTGCCGTGGCGCTGCTTGGCCCGCTGCGCACGCAGTTTGGAAAAGTGGCACGGCAGCTCGACGTTTTCGCGCACCGACAGGAACGGCAGCAGGTTGAACTGCTGGAAGATGTAGCCGGTGTGGTCGACGCGAAAACGGTCGCGGGCGCCGGCCGAGAGGTCGGTCAGCTCCTGGCCGAGCAGGCGAATGCTGCCCCGGCTGGGTTTCTGCACGCCGCCCAGCAGGCCGAGCAGGGTGGTCTTGCCGCTGCCACTGGGGCCCTTGAGGAACAGGGTCTCCCCCGGTTCCAGGCGGAACGCGGGGATATCCAGCAACTGTGGGTGCCCGGGCCAGTTGAAGCCCAGGTCGGACAGTTCGATCAATGCGTGGGTCATGGCTACTCAGAACTTCAGGGTGGCTGCTGTGACCGTCGCTTCCACACCTTGCTGGCCGCTCGGGCCGATCAGTTGTACCTGAATTTTTTGCGTGGCGGGGAAGGTCTTGAACACTTGGCTCAGGTCGAGGTTGCTCAAGGCAGTCGGCGTGGCGCAGGTGAACTGGTAGTGGGCGTGGATTTCGCTGTGGTCGTGATGATGCTCGTGGGCAGCCGCGCCTTTGCTGTCGGTGGCGTGGTCGTCATCGTCGTCATCATGCTCGACTTCGGGCTTGTCGCCGAACAGCGGGCTGTTGAGTTCCTGGGTGCTGATCACGCAACCGGCGGCCTTGGGCAGGTTGAACAGGGCCAGGGGGTTTTCCAGCTGTTTGCGCACGGCGGCGACCTTGGCTTTGTCGGCGGCGCTGGTGGCCAGGTGTTCGAAACCCACCAGGTTCATCGCCGGGCTGTCCAGCTCAAGCTCCAGGGCCTGGCCGTCGAGCACCGCGTTGAGGCGGCCGACCCCGTGTTCATGGGCGCCGAGGCTGGCGTGCTCATGATCATGCTCGTCAGCGGCATGGGCGATAGCCAGTGGCAGCAGGGCAAACGGCAAAGCAAGCAGCAGACGGCGCATGGGGAGGCTCCAGAACATGAAGGTTATGTTATGTGATCTTATAACAATGGTGCGGGGAGTTTGACCGCACGCTTGGCGTTGCGCAAGCCGCATGGGAGCATGCCCGTCGGAAAAATGCAGGAGTAAGGACGATGTTGCGAATTCGTGGAACCGTCGGCGACCTGCCGGTGGACTTGACCCTGGAGCTCGATGACGCTGATTGGGCGCGACTGAGCGCGCAGTTGCAGGCAGCGCCCGTGGCCAGCGCGACCGCCGCGCCGGCCGTTGCGGTCAAGCACAATGATGACCTGTGGCAGAACGCCCGGGACCTGTTGCGCGCCGCCGGCCAACTCAGCGGGCTGGAATTGCTCGATCAACTCGAAGGACTGGCCGGCGATGCGGCGGCGGGCAAGCGCCTGCTGGTGCGCCTGCGCCACAGCGCCCAGGTGAAAGTCACCAGCGGCGGCGATACGCCGCTGTACCGTTGGGTTGGCGATTAGTACAGCGCGGCGAACAGCTTGCGGCGGTATGCGGTCACCAGTGGGTGATCATTGCCCAGCAGTTCGAACACCTGCAGCAAGGTCTTGTGCGGCAGGCCCTCGCTATAGCTACGGTTGCGGATAAACAGCTTGAGTAAGCCTTCCAGCGCGGCGTCGTACTGCTGGCGCGCCAGTTGCTGAATGGCCAGCTGATAGGCGGCTTCATCGTCCTGCGGGTTTTGCGCCAGGCGGCTTTTCAGGTCGGCGGCGTCCGGCAGGTCGGCAGCCTGGCGCAGGAAAGTGATTTGCGCCTTGGCGCCGGCGAGGGCGGCTTTGTGATCGTCGCTCTTCACGGCGTCGAGAACGGCTTGGGCTTCACCCAGTTCACCGCGCTCGGCCAGGCAGCGTGCGTACAGAATCAGCGCGGCGGCGTTGCTGTTGTCCTCGCCCAACAGCGCGACCAGCACGGCTTCGGCTTCGCTGATGCGGCCCTCGGCAAACAGCGCCTGGGCCTGCTCCAGTGGGGCCGCCGCGGCTGGCGGCGGCATCTGCACGTGAGGTTCGAGCATCGCCCGCACTGCCGACTCCGGCTGCGCCCCGGCAAACCCGTCCACCGGTTGGCCGTCCTTGAACAGCACCACCGTCGGCAGGCTCTGAATGCCAAAGCGCGCAACGATGTCCTGCTCGGCCTCGCAATCGACCTTGGCCAGCAGCAACTCGCCCTGATAACTCTCGGCGATTTTCGCCAGCATCGGCATCAACGCCTTGCACGGCGCGCACCATTCGGCCCAGAAGTCCACGAGCACGGGCTTTTCGAAGGAGTTCTGGATCACCGCCTGGTCGAACGTGGCAGTGGTGGCGTCGAAGATATACGGCGTGGGCTCACTCATGGGGCGTCTCGAATAAAGCGGGAATGGGGCAACTATAAGGGCTGGCGCCGCGAATGGTACAGGCTCACCTTGCGAAACTCCCAAGGCTCCGCCAAGTCCGGCAATGTCAGCGCATCCAGTATCGCCAGGCGCTGATAATCCGGATGCTGGAAATCCCGTACCCGCGAATCCGCCACCAGCGCTTCACGCCCGCGCGTGAGGAACTGGTCCAGCAGCGGCAGGTTGGCGCGGTCATAGAGCACGTCGGCCACCAGGATCAGGTCGAAACGGTCGGCTTCGGCGAAAAAGTCCGCCGAATAGCCCAGTTCAACCCCATTGAGTTCGGCATTCGCCCGGCAGGACGCCAACGCCAGCGGATCAAGGTCGCAGGCCACCACTTCCAACGCACCTGCTTTGACGGCGGCAATCCCGGCGACGCCGGAGCCTGCGCCAAAATCCAACACGCGCTTGCCCGCGACCCACGTCGGGTTCGCCGCCAGGTAGCGCGCCAGTGCCAGGCCGCTGGCCCAGCAAAAACTCCAGTAGGGCGGCTCATGCAGGATGCGCCGGGTTTCTTCGGGGCTGAAGGCGCGGTCCATGTTGTCGGCGTCGAGCAGCCATAACGCCAGGTCGGTGCCCGGCAGCGGGCAGGGCACCAGCTGTGCGTCACCGATCAGGGCGCTCAGCGCGCGTTGCAGGTCCAGCGGTGGCGTCATGGTGCTTTGACGAGTTGCAGAGGGCCGGTGGTCTGGGTGATCGCCTGGGTGATGCGCACGGCGGGCAGGTGCAGGATCAACTGGCCGGACTGGCTGGCGCGCCCGCGCAGTTCAACCCGCGCACCGGCCGGGAACGCGTCGGGGCTGAAGCGCAGGCGGAAGGCCAGGGGTTTGCCGTTGCCGCTCAGCACGCTGCTGGCGAGCAGTTGTTGCGGGCGGCTGCGGTCGTCGATCACCAACAGCGCCATCTCGACTTCGGCGCCGGCGGGCACGTTGGTCAGGCTGCCGTTGATTTCACGCTGGTAGGCCGGTAGCGGGCCGAGGTCTTCAATGCCGGGGACTTTTTTCTCTTGTGCAGGCTGAGGTTGCGGCGTCGACGGTTTCGGGGCTTCGCTGCTGCAGGCGACCAGAAAACTGAACAAGGTGAGTAAAACGAGTGGTCGTAACTGCATGTACGGCTCCAGAAAGGACAATATCCGTGGCTTAAAAAACATGAAACATAATCGTCAGCCTATATACCGCAAAGGCTATGGCTTGTCTTGCCACAGGGATGCGCTACCATGGCCCTCCCTTTTTTTGTTGCCTGCCACCATGCACTGTCCCTTCTGCGGTGCCAACGACACCAAGGTCATTGACTCGCGTCTGGTCGCCGAGGGCGATCAAGTGCGTCGCCGGCGCGAATGCCTGGCCTCTGGCTGCGGTGAACGTTTCACCACCTTCGAAACCGCCGAACTGGTATTGCCACGTCTGATCAAGTCCGACGGCAGCCGCCAGCCTTTCGACGAAGAAAAATTACGCGCCGGTATGCAGCGCGCCCTGGAAAAACGCCCGGTGAGTGTCGAGCGGCTGGAGGCGGCGCTGGCGCATATCAAGCACCAGCTGCGCGCGACCGGCGAGCGCGAGGTCAAGTCCCTGGTGGTTGGAGAGCTGGTGATGGGCGAGCTGCAAAAGCTCGACGAAGTCGCCTATATCCGTTTCGCTTCGGTGTATCGACGCTTCCAGGACCTCAATGAGTTCCGCGAAGAGATCGACCGCCTGGCCCGTGAGCCGGTCAAAAAATGAACCCACCTTCTGCTGAACAGGCCGTCCTCGACGCCCATTACATGGCCCGCGCCCTCGAACTGGCGCGCAACGGCCTGTACACCACCCATCCCAACCCCCGTGTGGGCTGCGTGATCGTGCGTGACGGGCAGATCGTCGGCGAAGGCTGGCATGTGCGTACCGGCGAGCCCCATGCGGAAGTGCATGCCTTGCGCGCTGCGGGTGACAAAGCCCGCGGCGCCACGGCCTACGTCACCCTCGAGCCTTGCAGCCATTACGGTCACACCCCGCCGTGCGCCGATGCGCTGGTGAGTGCCGGGGTGGCGCGGGTGGTCGCGGCAATGCAGGACCCCAACCCGGAGGTCGCCGGGCGCGGTATGCGGCGCCTGGCCCAGGCCGGCATCGAAGTACACAGCGGTGTGCTCGAAGTGGACGCGCGGGCCCTCAATAAAGGTTTCCTCAAACGCATGGAACACGGCCTGCCATTTGTGCGGGTCAAGCTGGCGATGAGCCTGGACGGCCGCACCGCGATGGCCAGCGGCGAGAGCCAATGGATCACCGGCCCCGCCGCTCGCGCCGCCGTGCAGCGCCTGCGCGCCGAGGCCAGCGTGGTGCTGACCGGCGCCGACACCGTGCTGGCCGATGGCGCTCGCCTGACCGTGCGCGCCGCCGAACTCGGTCTGGACGCGCAAACCACCGCCCTGGCCATGTCGCGTCCGCCGCTGCGTGTGCTGATCGACGGTCGCCTGCGGGTGCCGCTCAATGCGCCGTTCTTCAAGGCCGGCCCGGCGCTGGTCATCACCTGCGTCACTGCGGAAAACCAGTTTCCCCGTGGCCCCGAGTGCCTGGTGGTGCCCGGTGTGGATGGCCAGGTCGACCTGCGCTCGGCGCTGGTGGCGTTGGCGGCCCGTGGCGTCAATGAAGTGCTGGTGGAAGCCGGCCCAAGCCTGGCGGGCGCGTTCGCCCAGCAGGGCCTGGTGGACGAATACGTGATTTTCGTCGCCGGCAAGTTCCTCGGCTCTGCGGCCCGGCCTTTGCTGGACTGGCCGCTTGAGAAACTGGCCGACGCCCCCCAACTCAAGATCACTGAAATGCGCGCTGTGGGCGATGACTGGCGAATCACTGCCATCCCAGCAGCGAGCGTATAATTTTGACCGGGCGCTCAAGTGCCCGCCCCGTTTTCCAGGAGAAGGCCATGTTCACCGGCATTATCGAATCCATCGGCAGCATCCGTGCCATGACCCCCAAGGGCGGCGACGTGCGCCTGCTGGTTGAAACCGGCAAGCTCGACCTGGGCGACGTCAAGCTGGGCGACAGCATCGCCGTCAGCGGAGTGTGCCTGACCGTCGTCGACCTGCCAGGCAATGGCTTTGCCGCCGATGTCAGCCGGGAAACCCTGGACTGCACGGCGATGAGCGATCTTGCGGCCGGCAGCCCGGTCAACCTGGAAAAAGCCCTGACCCCGACCACGCGCCTGGGCGGTCACCTGGTCAGCGGCCACGTCGACGGCGTCGGCGAAGTGGTGGCCCGCAGCGAAAACGCCCGCGCTGTCGAGTTCCGCATCCGTGCGCCCAAGGCGCTGGCCAAGTACATCGCCCACAAAGGCTCGATCACCGTCGATGGCACCAGCCTGACCGTGAACGCCGTGGATGGCGCCGAATTCGCACTGACCATCATTCCTCACACCCTGAGCGAAACCATCATGGCGTCGTACCAGCCAGGTCGCCGGGTGAACCTGGAAGTCGACTTGCTTGCCCGTTACCTGGAGCGCCTTCTGTTGGGCGATAAGGCCGCAGAGTCTGACTCTCGACAAAAGCCTGCCGGGAACATCACCGAAAGTTTTTTGGCCGCTAATGGCTACCTGAAATCCTGACCAAGGGGGTGCCCTGTGGCGCTCAATAGCATCGAAGAACTGGTTGAAGACATCCGCCAAGGCAAGATGGTCATCCTGATGGATGACGAAGACCGTGAGAACGAAGGCGACATCATCATGGCCGCCGAGGCGTGCAAGCCGGAGCACATCAACTTCATGGCCAAGCACGCCCGTGGGTTGATCTGCATGCCCATGAGCCGCGAGCGCTGCGAATTGCTCAAGCTGCCGCTGATGTCGCCGCGCAACGGTTCCGGGTTCGGCACCAAGTTCACTGTGTCGATCGAGGCCACCACGGGCGTGACCACCGGGATCTCCGCCGCCGACCGTGCGCGCACCGTGCAAGCGGCTGCTGCGAAAGACGCCAAGGCCGAAGACATCGTCAGCCCGGGTCACATCTTCCCGTTGATGGCGCAGTCGGGCGGCACCCTGGCCCGTGCCGGTCATACCGAAGCCGCCTGCGACCTGGCGCGCATGGCCGGTTTCGAGCCGAGCGGGGTGATCTGCGAAGTGATGAACGACGACGGCACCATGGCCCGTCGTAGCGAGCTCGAAACCTTTGCTGGCGAACATAACCTCAAGATCGGCACGATTGCCGACCTGATTCACTACCGGATGATCCACGAACGTACCGTTCAGCGGATTGCCGAGCAGCCGCTGGACAGCGAACTGGGCCAATTCAACCTGGTGACCTACCGTGATTCGGTGGAAGGCGACGTCCACATGGCGCTGACCCTGGGCACCATCTGCGCCGACGAGCCGACCCTGGTGCGCGTCCACAACATGGACCCACTGCGCGACCTGTTGATGGTCAAGCAGCCGGGGCGCTGGAGCCTGCGCGCCGCGATGGCTGCGGTGTCCGAGGCCGGTAGCGGAGTGGTGCTGCTGCTGGGCAACGCGGTGGATGGCGACGTATTGCTCGCGCATATTCGTGAGTCCGCCGAGCAAACCCAGGTCAAAACGCCGACCACCTACAGCATCGTCGGCGCCGGTTCGCAGATCCTGCGCGACCTTGGCGTGCGCAAAATGCGTCTGATGAGCGCACCGATGAAATTTAATGCGATATCCGGTTTCGACCTGGAAGTTGTAGAATACGTGCCCTCCGAATAAAGGCTGGCGATTGTTGCCCCTTGTTCGCGGTTAAATCATCACTGAGGGACGCACTTTCTAGCGTCCCGGCTCTTTAAGAGATTTGTCGAATGACCCTGAAGACCATCGAAGGTACCTTCATTGCCCCCAAAGGCCGCTATGCCCTGGTGGTTGGCCGCTTCAACAGCTTCGTGGTTGAAAGCCTGGTAAGCGGTGCCGTGGACGCCCTGGTTCGCCACGGTGTGAGCGAGAGCGACATCACCATTATCCGCGCCCCTGGCGCCTTCGAAATTCCACTGGTTGCGCAAAAAGTTGCGCAACGGGGTGAATACGCGGCGATCATCGCCTTGGGCGCGGTCATTCGTGGCGGCACGCCGCACTTCGAATACGTGGCTGGCGAATGCACCAAGGGCCTGGCCCAGGTGTCCATGGAGTTCGGCGTACCGGTTGCTTTCGGCGTGCTGACCGTGGATTCGATCGAACAAGCCATCGAACGTTCCGGCACCAAAGCCGGTAACAAAGGTGCTGAAGCTGCCCTGTCCGCCCTGGAAATGGTCAGCCTGCTGGCGCAGTTGGAGGCCAAGTGATTTCCGACGAGAGCGATCGTTTCAACCCGCGCGACGAGCGTCCGGCGGACGCCGGTAAGCCATCGAAAAGCGAAAAGCGCCGTGCTGCCCGTCAGCTCGCCACCCAGGCGCTGTACCAGCGTCACATGGCCGGCACTTCGCTGAACGAAATCGAAGCGCAATTTCGCGTCGACAATGACTTCGCCTTCGCCGACCAGAGTTACTTCCACGACATCCTGCACGGTGTTCCGGCCAACCTGACCGAGATCGATGCTGCATTGACCCCGTGTCTGGACCTGACTATCGAAGAGCTGGACCCGGTTGAACTGGCTGTACTGCGCCTGTCCACCTGGGAACTGCTCAAGCGCGTCGACGTGCCGTACCGCGTGGTGATCAACGAAGGTATCGAACTGGCGAAAGTCTACGGTTCGACCGACGGTCACAAGTTCGTCAACGGCGTGCTCGACAAGCTGGCCCCGCGCCTGCGTGAAGCCGAAGTGAAGGCGTACAAGCGCTAACCTGCGCTTGAGTCCTGAATGGGCGAGTTTGAGCTGATCCGCAAATACTTCGCCGCCGCGCCCTGTGCGCAGGGCGGCGAGGGCATTGCCCTGGGGATCGGCGATGACTGCGCCTTGCTGGCGCTCCCCGCTGGGGAGCAGTTGGCAATCTCCACCGATACCTTAGTGGCCGGCGTGCATTTCGCCGACCCCTGTGATCCGTTCCTGCTCGGCCAGCGCTCGCTGGCCGTGGCAGTGAGCGATCTGGCCGCCATGGGCGCTCACCCCGTTGCATTTACCCTGGCCCTCACAACCCCCACCGTCGATGCCGATTGGCTGCAACGCTATGCCCAGGGTTTGAACGCCATGGCGCAGAACTGCGGCGTGGGTCTGGTCGGTGGCGATACCACGCGCGGGCCGCTGAGCCTGACCATGACCGTGTTCGGCCGCGTACCGGCCGGCCAGGCGCTGACCCGCAGCGGTGCGCGGCCGGGTGACTTGCTGTGTGTGGGCGGGGAATTGGGCAACGCGGCGGGCGCCCTGCCGTTGGTACTGGGCCAGCGCAGCGCCGATGCCAGCATCGCGGATCCGCTGCTGGCTCATTACTGGGCGCCGCAACCGCAGTTGGCCTTGGGGGTGGCCCTTCGGGGCAAGGCGACGTCTGCGATGGATATCTCCGACGGGTTATTGGCCGATTGTGGGCATATCGCCAAGGCATCGGCTGTCAGCCTGCTTATCGAGCGCCAGACGCTGCCGTTGTCCCAGGCCTTGCTCGCGTTTGTCGGCGATGACGCGGCGCGGGTGGCGGCCTTGAGTGGGGGCGACGACTACGTGTTGGTGTTCACCCTGCCGCCGGCCGAGCTCGCACCGTTGCTGGCGGACGGCTGGCCGGTGCATGTGATCGGCCGGGTCGAGGTGGGGCAGGGTGTGACACTGCTCGACGCGAACGGGCACGACATCACCCCGGCCATTCGCGGCTATCAGCATTTTCGCGAGACGCCCTGAGTTAGCGTTCTGGCTTGCATAGAACCGAGACGAAGGCCAATCGAACCGATTGATCTTTATCAGCGATAATTCAGCTTAAGCGTCTGTAGGAACGTGCTGTTACAATGCGTGCCTCTGTGAAATCTGAAATCAGGAGCACACGGTGCCCGTCGTTTTCGTCGCTGCTTCCAAGCTGCCTACCCCTTTTGCCTCGTTCACCATGCATGGCTTCCTCGAAGAAGCCAACGGGCGCGAGCACGTTGTGCTCAGCCTGGGCGATATCGCCGATGGCGCGCCGGTGCTTGGCCGCGTCCACTCCGAGTGCCTCACCGGTGACGCGCTGTTCAGCCAGCGCTGCGACTGTGGCTCGCAACTGGAAGCCGCGATGCGCGCCATCGCCCATGAAGGCCGTGGCGTCTTGCTGTACTTGCGCCAGGAAGGTCGTGGCATTGGTCTGCTGAACAAAATCCGCGCCTACGAGTTGCAGGATGGCGGCGCCGACACCGTCGAAGCCAACGAGCGCCTGGGCTTTGCCGCTGACCAGCGTGACTACGGCATCTGCCTGCCGATGCTGCAGCACCTGGGCGTGAAATCCCTGCGCCTGATGACCAACAACCCGCGCAAGGTCAAAGCCTTGACCGAGATGGGCATCACCGTCGCCGAGCGCGTGCCGCTGCACACCGGGCACAACCCGCACAACAAACTCTACCTGGCCACCAAAGCCAGCAAGCTCGACCACATGATGGGCAACGAGCATCAGGGCGAGGTCGACCGCGCGTGACCCGAGGCCAGGTGAAACGGCGATTGACCTTCAATTGGTGGCAATACCTGGCGCTCGCGTTGCTGCCTTTGTTCGTGATCAACCTGGTGTTCGGTCGGGCCGAGCCGCTGTTGCCGGTGCTGGCCATGCCGTTCTTCATTGCCGGCGTGGCCTCGATGTTTCTCAGCCTGCGGTATTTCCATGGCTATAAACATGCGTTGATCGCCACGTCCAAAGCCCTCGATACCCCCGAGGAACCGGCAGCCTGGCTCACCCTTGCCGCCCGTCGCCGCATGGCCTTGCTGATTGCTGCCGTGCCGGCGTGGATTGGCGCGCTGGCGGTGTTTGTTGGCCTGGAAGCGGTGCCGTTGTTTCTGCTCGTGCTGTCGACCCTGGTGTTGTTTTACCTCTACCGCATCCCGCGTCAGTTGGGATGAGGCTTCGCTGGCTGGCGGTCCTGCTGCTGGCGTTCGGTGCCCAGGCGCTGGCGGTCGAGCGGGTGGTCAGCCTGGCGCCGTCGCTGTCGGATATCGTGGTTGAACTGGGCGCTGCCGACCTGCTGGTGGGCGTGCTCGACGGCGGCGATCGGCCGGTGGCGCTGGCGAAGGTGGCGTCGGTAGGTCGCTATGGGCAATTGAACATCGAGCGTTTGCTCAGCCTCAAGCCCGACCTGATCCTGCTCTGGCCCGGCAGTGTCGGCCCGGCGCAGCGTGAACAGTTGCAGCGCCTGAATATCCCGGTCTATGTCGCCGAACCCCATAACCTCGAACAACTGACCCGCCAGATCCAGGCCATCGCCGAGCAGCTGGGGCGTGCCGACGCCGGCCGGCAATTGTCTGCGCAGTTGCGCGAGCGCCTGGCCGGGTTGCGCCAGCGCTATCAGCGTGCCGAGCCCTTGCGGGTGTTTTACCAAGTGTGGAGCCCGCCGCTGTACACCGTGGGCGGTGGGCAGATCATCAGCGATGCGCTGAGTGTGTGCGGCGCACGCAATGTGTTCGACGACCTCACGCTGCCCGCGCCGCAGGTCAGCATCGAGTCGGTGCTGCAGCGTAATCCTGAGGTAATTCTGGCGGCGGATCAGCCGCAGTTGGATGCCTGGAAAGCCTGGCCGCAGGTGGCGGCGGTGGCGCAGGGGCGGTTGCTGTTGGTGCCGGATAAAGGCCTGGAGCGGCCGAGTGGGCAGATGCTGGAGGCGTTGGCGCGGTTGTGTCAGGTGATTGCGCCGGACCTGTGAGGCCGCTATCGCAGGCAAACCGACGTTCCAATCAGAGCGCCGGCGTCCAGGTCACCCCAACCTTCCATACCCGGCCTTCTTCCCGGTAATCCTGATTATTCAGAAACGCCGGATCGTCATAGCTGTAACGCGCCCGTGCGTAAGTCTTGTCCAGCAGGTTATCGACGTTCAGCGACAGCGCCACCTCCCGACTCACCGCCCAACTGCTGCGCAGCCCGAGCAAGGCATAACCGCTCAGGCGATTGCGATTGGCTTCGTCGTCGTAGCTGCTGCTGATCGCCTGCCAGCTCGCGCCCACGCCGAGTTGATCGAATTGCCGATCCAGGTCCAGGCTTAGGGTGCGTCGTGCGCGGCGGGCCAGGGTGTGGCCGCTGTTGCGGTCACGTGGGTCGATGAACGAGACGCCCAGGTTGCCCTGCCAGCCGAACAGTTCGTGCTTGAGTGCGCCTTCAAAGCCATTGATCCGCGCCGCTGCGACGTTCTGCGGTTTGCCACCGTCGAGGATGATCGCGTCGCTCAAGTCGGTGCGGTACAGCGAGGCTTCCAGGCGCGTGTGGTCGCCGAGTTGGCTGCGCCATTGCAGCTCGTAACTCTTCGACGTCTCGGGCTGAAGATTGGGGTTGCTGTACTTCGTGTCCGGGTAATAGAGGTCATTGAAGGTCGGCGCACGGAAGCCTTCGCTGTAGCTCAGCAGCACATCATTGTCGGGATTGATCGGCACGGTGAGGGTGCCGCTCCAGCTGTTCTGGCTGCCGAACTGCTGGTTCTGGTCATGGCGCAGGCCCAGTTCGGTGGAAAACCATTCGCTGTGGAACCGATGCTGCACAAACGCCGCGCGGTTCCAGCGGCTGTTTTCGGTGAAGGTGGCGGAACCGTGGAAGCGGTCTTCGTACCAGTCGCCGCCGAGTATCAGGCTGTTGCGGTCATTCAGCGTCAGGTCGTTCTGCCAGTTGAGCGAGTCGCGGTAGGTGTTGAACACGCTGAAGTCATCGCTGAGGGTGTCGCGCTTGGTATCGCGGTTCTCGCTGTGGCCCAGCTCCAGGCGCGATTGCCAGCGCTCGGTGAGGCTGGCGTCGACATAGCCGCTGGCGCTGCTCACGGCGTAGTCGGTGTAGGGTTTCTGGCCAACGGTCTGTCCGGTGGCGACGTCATAGCGGCCGAAACTGTTGTCGTACTCCGACTTGCCGCGGCTATCCAGCAGATTGAAACCGGCTTCGAGCTCGTCACTGAAGCTGTGGCTGAGGTTCAGGCTGACGGACTGGTTGCGGTAGGCATCATGGTCGCCATCGCTGGGAAACGAGGTGCTTGTCGAATTGATGCCGGCGGTTTCATCCAGGCTCGCGCCCAGGTTGAAACGCGTGTGTTCGTCGCCGCCGGACAGCCCGAGGCTGCGTTCCCAGCTCTGGTGGCTGCCGAAGCCCAGCTTCAGGCGCGGCTGCAGGCCCTGTTCGGCGTTGCGCCGGGTAAACACCTGGATCACCCCGCCAATCGCATCGCTGCCGTAGATCACCGAGCGCGAGCCGCGCAGCACTTCAACCCGCTCGATCTGATCGACGTTGAGGTACTGCAGGCCGCTGTCGCCGGAGGTGGTGTTGGCAATGCGCTGGCCGTCCACCAGCACCAGGCTTTGCGCGGACGTGGTGCCGCGCAGGTAGATGCCCGGCAAGCTGCCACGGCCGCCGGTGGGCGCCACTTGCACGCCGGGCACGCGGCTGAGCAGATCGGTCAGGCTGGTGGGTTGCAGGCGGTCGATGTCGTCGCGGGTGAAGACGGTGTTGGCGGCGCTGCTGTCGTTGCGCGCCTGGACCTGGCGGTTGGCGCTGATGACCACATCGGGGAGTTTAAGCGCCTGGTCGCGGGTGTCGGCGAGCAGGTCGGGGGTGGGCAGAAGCAGCAAGGGCAGGGCAAGACGAAGGCGATTCATGGCTGTCCACAGCTTTGAAAATTGACACAAAACCAATGTGGGAGGGGGCTTGCCCCCGATAGCGGTGTACCAGTTAACGTATCTGTCACTGACCCACCGCCATCGGGGGCAAGCCCCCTCCCACATTTTGATCCGGTTTCTACAGGCCCAGCAGCGCCATCCGTTTGCGTACCGAAGCCTCGATCCCGGCTTCATCCAGGCCGCACTCGGCCAACATCTGCGCCGGCTTGGCGTGTTCGACGTACATATCCGGCAAGCCCAGATGCAGCACTGACTTGAGGATGTTCTCGCGCGCCAGGAACTCGCTGACCGCCGCTCCGGCACCGCCCATGATGGCGTTTTCTTCGACCGTCACCAGCAATTGATGGCTGGCGGCGATCTCGCGTACCAGGGCTTCATCCAAGGGTTTGACGAAGCGCATGTCGATCACGGTGGCGTCGATTTTCTCGGCCACTTTCAGGGCTTCGACCAGTTGCACGCCGAACACCAGGAATGCAGTCTTGCTGCCTTGGCGTCGCACGATGCCTTTGCCGATTTCGATCGGCGCCAGGTCTTTTTCGATCACTGCATTCGGGCCGTTGCCACGCGGGTAACGCACGGCGGCCGGGCCGTTGTACAGGTGGCCGGTGCTGAGCATCTTGCGCAGTTCGTTTTCGTCGCTCGGCGTCATCACCAGCATGCCGGGGATGCAGCGCAGGTAGGACAGGTCGAAGCTGCCGGCGTGGGTCGGGCCGTCTTCGCCCACCAGGCCGGCGCGGTCGATGGCGAACAGCACGTCGAGGTTCTGCACCGCGACGTCATGTACCAACTGGTCATAACCGCGTTGCAGGAAGGTGGAGTAGATCGCCACCACCGGCTTGGCGCCTTCGCAGGCCATGCCGGCGGCGAACGTCACCGCGTGCTGCTCGGCGATGGCGACGTCGAAGTAGCGCAGCGGGAAACGCTCGCTGAACGCCACCAGGTCTGAACCTTCCTTCATCGCCGGGGTAATCCCCACCAGGCGCGGGTCGGCGGCGGCCATGTCGCACAGCCACTCGCCGAACACACCGGAATACTTCGGTCCGCTGGCTTTTTTCGGCGCGGCGGCCGGCGCGTCCAGGGGGTCGAGCTTGGTGATCGCGTGGTAACCGATCGGGTCGACTTCCGCCGGGGCGAAGCCTTTGCCTTTTTTGGTGACGATGTGCAGGAACTGCGGGCCTTTGAGGTCACGCATGTTGCGCAGCGTGGCGATCAGGGTCGGCAGGTCGTGGCCGTCGATGGGGCCGATGTAGTTCCAGCCCAGTTCTTCGAACAGCGTGCCGGGCACCAGCATGCCCTTGGCATATTCTTCGGTGCGGCGGGCGATTTCCCACGCGCCGGGCAGGCGCGACAGCACTTTCTTACTGCCTTCGCGCATGCTGGCGTAGGTCCGGCTGGACAGGATCTTCGCCAGGTAGTTGGACAGGCCGCCGACATTGCGCGAGATCGACATGTCGTTGTCGTTGAGGATCACCAGCATGTTGGCGTTTACTTCCGGCGCATGGTTCAGCGCTTCGAAAGCCATGCCGGCGGTCAGCGCGCCGTCACCGATCACCGCAATCGCCTTGCGATCACTGTTTTGCAGGCGCGAGGCAATCGCCATGCCCAGCGCGGCACTGATGGAGGTGCTGGAGTGGCCGACACCAAAGGTGTCGTACTCGCTCTCGGAGCGACGCGGGAAGGCGGCGATGCCGTCCTTCTGGCGCAGGGTGCTCATGCGCTCGCGACGGCCGGTGAGGATTTTATGCGGATACGCCTGATGGCCCACGTCCCACACCAGCCGGTCGTCCGGGGTGTCGAACACGTAGTGCAGCGCGATGGTCAGCTCGATGACGCCCAGGCCGGCACCGAAATGCCCACCGGTCTGGCCGACCGTGTAGAGCAATTCCAGGCGCAATTCATCGGCCAGGGTTACCAGCTCGGTTTCACCCAGACGCCGCAGGCCGTCCGGCGTGGCAGCACGGTCGAGCAAGGGCGTGGACGGGCGTTTGCGGGGAATCTCTTGAAACGTCGTGGGCATCAGGCGAATCGTTATAGGTATAGAAGAGGCGGCAGTTTACCTCAAGCATCGCAAACTGCCCACGCGGAGCGCCGAACTTGACTGATATGCGGCCGTAATGGCCGCTGTTGTCAGTAGCGACGTTCGACGATGTACCGCGCCAGGTCACGCAGGGGCTCGGCCGCCGCGTCGAAAGGTCGCAGGGCGGCCAGGGCCTGGTCGCGCAGTTCCAGGGCGTAGGCCTTGGCGGCATCCAGCCCGAGCAGCGCAGGATAAGTCGGTTTGTCCCGTGCGATATCGGCACCTTGGCGTTTGCCCAGGGTGGCGGTGTCACTTTCTACGTCGAGAATGTCGTCCTGCACCTGGAACGCCAGGCCGATGGCCCGGGAATAGACCTGCAAGGCCGCCAATTGCGCGGCTTCGGCACGGCCACTGGCCAGGGCGCCCAAGTGGACGGCGGCTTCGATCAGGGCGCCGGTCTTGTGCCGGTGCATGTGTTCGAGTGCCGGTTGATCGAGCTTCTGGCCCACCGAACCAAGATCGATGGCCTGGCCACCGACCATACCGGCGGGGCCTGCGGCCACCGCCAGGGCGGTGACCATGCGCAAGCGGATCTCGGCGTTCACGCTGCTCAAGCTCGGGTCCAGCAGCGCGCTGAACGCCAGGCTTTGCAGGCCATCGCCGGCGAGAATCGCGCAGGCTTCGTCAAAAGCTTTATGGGTGGTCGGCTGACCGCGACGCAGGTCATCGTCGTCCATCGCCGGCAAATCGTCATGCACCAGCGAATAGGCGTGAATCAACTCCACCGCACAGGCTGCGCCATTGGCTTGTTCGGCGGGCGCGCCGAGGGCTTCGCACGCCGCATACGCCAGCAATGGGCGCACACGCTTGCCGCCATTCATTACGCTGTAGCGCATGGCCTCATAGAGACGTTTGATTTCGGGGCTTGGCGCAACAAACAAGGGCTCCAGCGCCGCATTGACCCGGGCTTGGCTACTGGCCTGATACGCGTCGATCATTCCGGCTGTTCCGCATCGAAAGGTTCTTCGGCCAACTCCCCATCGCGTTCCAGCAACACCTGGACCTTCTGCTCCGCCTGCGCCAACGCGCTCTGGCAGTCACGGGTCAGGCCGATGCCTTGCTCAAACGCGGTCAGCGAGTCTTCCAGCGACAACTCACCGTTCTCCAGACGCTCGACCAGGGTTTGCAGGTCGGCGAGGGATTGTTCGAAATCGAGTGCAACTTTTTTGCGGGCCATGGCGGCTATTCCGGTAGACGGTAAACCGGCGCGACACTAGCAGACATGGGGGATGGGGGCAAATGAGCGGGGGTGGTTCAGACGACCCGGTCGTTGATGTGATAGCGCGTGCTGCGACCGCCGCCAGGTAACCGGACCAGGCAGTGTTTTTCCAGCAGATCCGCCAGATGCCGCGTCGCCGTTGCCTTGGACACCTTCGCTACCGCCTGGTACTGCGCGGCGCTGATGCCGTGCTCAAAGCCCTTTTCACCGCCATCGAGCAAACGGTTGAGCACCTTGACCTGTTCGGCAGACAAGGAGAGGTCACGGTGTTGCTGCCAGAACCGGCTCTTGTCCAGCACCCGATCAATCCGTGCCATTGCTTGCCGCAAGCTGTGCAACAGGGTTCTCAGGAACCACTCCAACCAGCCAGTGATATCCAGCGTGGCCCTCTGGCTGGACTCCAGCGCATGGTAGTAACCCGCGCGGTCTTCCAGGATGCTGGCCGACATGGCATAAAAACGAATGGCCTGGTGCTCGCCCTGAGCCAATGCCAAGTCCGTGATAGCGCGTGTCAGGCGGCCATTGCCGTCGTCGAAAGGATGCAAGGTGACAAACCAGAAGTGCGCAACACCGGCGCGCACCAGAGGGTCCAGCGCCGGCTGGTTGCGGCTGTTTTCGAACCACTCAAGGAAGTCGTCCAGCGCCTGCTCCAATCCCGTGCGGGGTGGCGCCTCGAAATGGACGGTCGGCCGGTCGAGCCGCCCCGACACCACTTGCATGGGCTCATCGCCTCTCAGTGCCCCGACGTTAATCGTGCGGGCGGCAAAGCCTGTTTCCAGAGTCGGGAACAACCAGCGGTGCCAGTTCAATAACCGCGTGTGGGTGAACGGTTGGGCGAACTGCTGAGTGGCATCCATCATCAGCTCGGCGAGACCTTCGCTGCGGCGGCTTACCTGGCCGTCTTGCAACGTCTCCAGACCCATGCGCCGGGCCAGGGAGGAGCGCACGGAGCCGACATTCAGTTGCTCACCTTCGATGGCCGAGGAGGTCAGTATGTTTTGCAGCAACGCATCCAGTGCGTTCTGCGCACTGACCGTCTGGCTGACTGAACCGAGCATGCCCAACAGCTTGCCTTGGGCTTGCCCGCACTCGCGCAGCAAGGCGGCAAGGCGCGCGGGTTGCCAGTGGAAGTGTGGCCAATCGGTGTGTTGCCAGATCCAGTACGGATGATCCATGAAGGAATACCTTGGGTGCGTGAGCCGAATAAAAAGTCTATTCGGCTCATTTTGTGAGCCGATTGTGCGGTCTGTTCGGCTCGTCGTCCACTCAGGTGTCGTACTTGAAACGGGTCATCGCGTTACTTCGCCTATGACTGCGCCGCAGCGGCGCGCAAATAGTTATACACACTGGCCCGGGAAATCTTGAAGTAATCGCCGACGTAGTCGACAAAATTACGCACATCCAGCAAGCCGTGCTCCCGTGCCTGTACCAGCACCTGGATGATTTCCCCTCGGCCGAAATCGGCGGGTTTCAAATGATTCGCGGCGGCGAGTGTTTCGATGATCTCATTGAGTTTTTCCCGCCAGTCGCCACTGAACAGCGATTCTGGGCGCACCTGGGACTGCTGGCCTACGGCAAAGCCGCTGAGCAGTTTCTGCACTTGGGCCAGTGCGGTTACATCGAAATTCAGGCACAGCAAGGCGTTGGGCTCCCCGTTTGCCGCGCGGGCCACGAGGGAGATCGAACGCAGTTGACGGCTATTGAGGCCGGTCTTTTCATACGGGCCTACTACGTCGGGTCCGGCAGCCAACTCAGCCAAGTCGCTGATCAGCGATTCATCCCCGACCTGACGTCGGGAAAAGCCATTGGCAATGTGGGCAATGTGCCCGCTGTGCAGGTCGTGTACCACGGCTTCCAGGTCCGGATAGAGCAGGGCGGCGATGCCGTCGGCGGTTGCCTTGATGAACGCGATATCGACCATGGGTTAACCGGGTACAGGGAAAAGGAACGGTGATTGTACGCAGTCGTCTGAACAGTTGTCAGTTCACGGCCTGCATGCGCTGCACCGCAAGGGTGGCCAGCGCGATGTCCTGAGCGGCCAGGCCGGTCAAGTCGGCGATGGTCAGGTCGTCGTCGCTGAAACGTCCGCACGCCTTGCCGGCCAGCACATGGCCGAGGGAAACGTCGGCGTGGTCGCTGATCAAATGCGCCCGTACTGCGTGGCTCATTTCGCCATGGTCGACGCATTGGCCGCGGTCATCCGTCATAAGCACGCGTGCCCGTTGCAGCAGCAGCGGGTCCAGTTCCTGTTTGCCAGGGCTGTCTGCACCCAGGGCGACAATATGCGTGCCTTTACGGACCACGGCGGCGGGCACGATTGCCTGGGTCGACGGTGTGCAGGTAATCACCAGATTGCACTGTGCGAAAACAGACTCAACGTTGTCGGCTGCTTGAGCCTTTAAGCCCTCTTGAGTCAGTGTCCTGGCGAGATGTTGCGCCTTGTCAGGGGCGCGTGCCCAGATCACTACACGCTCGATTCCCAGCAGTTCGCAGGTCCAGCGTGCCTGCAGTTGCGCCTGATGCCCGCTGCCGATTATCCCTAACGCGCTCACCCGCCGAGGCGCCCCGGCCCGCGCAGCCAGGGCACCGGCGGCGGCAGTGCGGCAACTGGTCAGCCAGCCTTCGTCATTGAGGACGGCGCGGGTTTTGCCGGTGTGAGAGTCGAACACCAATACCAGGCCATTATTGGTCTCCAGGCCGTGGGACGGATTCTCGTAAAAGCCCATGGCGAGTTTGACCACAAACACCGAACCGTCTTTCGCATAGCCGGACTTGATATGACAGTCCCCCGGCGGGTTTTCAAACAGCAACACTCCCGGCGGCGGGGCCACAATGCGGCCGTCGGCGTGGCTGATCAATGCCTGTTCCACCGCGTGCAGCATGTCTTGGCGCGACAGCGTGGCGCGTAACGCACTGAGCCCGTAAACCGCCAGTGGTGCCGCGCTCATCACACATGCCCCCGCGTGGAAAAGCAGGTACTAATCTTGAAATTCGGGGGTGTGGCCATGGCGCGTTCCTGACGATCAACGGGGCGAAAGCGCGACACTAGCCTGATTTATATTGTTTGTCTAATTTGTATTTATTGTGCAATTGTCGTTTGAGTGTTTAAGCATTGCGCCAAACTCGGCCAGCCCCGCCTGCATCTTCTGCAGTGCCGCCATCTGCCGCGCCAGCTCCTCTTGCTTGCGAGCAATCGCCTGGCTCGCGCGCTCCCAGGGCAGCGCGTCGCCCTGGTGCCCGTGCAAAATGGCCTGCAGCTCCTTGAGCTTGAAACCCAACTGCTGAGCACATTTGATCACCATCAGCAGCTCGACACTCTGCGTCGAATAGACCCGATAGCGCCCCTCTCTCTGCGGAGCGGGCAGCAGGCCGATCGCCTCATAGTGACGAATCGCCTTGATGGTCGTGCCCGACAGTTGCGCGGCTTTGCCGATGAACATGAAAACGCCCTTTTTCAAATAATTCGCCGGCCCGCGTCAGCCAGCGATTGCGCTGCACGGGCGTGGAGCCCAGCACTGGGCCGAGCAACAAGGTCTTGGTCACCGTGATGCCGCAAAACTCCAGCGTCGTCTTGCGCATCTGATGGATGCCCGGCATGCGGTAGAACCAGCGGTAATACCACGGCGGCGTGTCCATGGTCACCAGCAAATGCGCGGTTCGGCCATGCAGTAGTTTGTCAGGAAATGCCTTGCCTGCACGGTACTTGAAGGCGAAGCCGGGTAGGAAAACTCTATCGATAAAGCCCTTCATCAAGGCCGGAATGCCTCCCCACCAAATCGGGAAGACAAACGCCAAATGGGTGGCCCAAAGGATATCTGCTCGGGCGCCGAGTAAATCGGGCTCCAAGGCTTGAATGTCGTTGTAGCCGTTATGTAGGACAGGGTCGAAAGCCAGCTCGCCCAGCCGTAGGACGCGTACTTCATGGTCAGCGTTTGTTGCCGATTGGATGTAGGTGTCTGCCAGCGCCGAACAGAAGCTGGAACCTGAGGGGTGGCCGAGGATGACCAGAATGCGCTGAGCCATGGGTGCGAGTCCTGAAAAGGGACTTGCAGAGTAGGGGCTGCCGTATAGGGGAGAGTCAAGGGGGAGGGGCGGCGGTGTGGCGAACTGCAAACGCCGAAAGCCTGCTTTTCAGGGCAGGCTTTCGGTGAGACTCAATTGACTCCGTTCTGACGCGCCGCCAGCGCCGCGTAACCATTCATCAAGTTGCGATAGTTCGGAATACGCTGGGACAACAGATTGCCCAGGCCTTCGATATCGTTGCGCCAGTCGCGATGCAACTCACACGCCACCGAAAACCAGTTCATCATCTGCGCACCGGCCTGGGTCATCCGACTCCACGCCGCCCGCTGCGTTGGCAGCCGCATGAGGGTGTCCTTCAAACGAGCGGGCGTCATTGCTATGCGTGATTAACGGTTTTCTATCCTGGCGCCACCTTTTTCAGGTGAAGCCAGGCTGTACTCACCTTCATCACAATGACTCCCAACAGCAGCAAGCCGGTGAGCGTCATGGCGAGCCCTTCCAGCAAGATGTTTGCCGGTACCTTATCGGCCACGACACCTGTCAGCATGACCGAAACAAGAAAGGCCGCGCCTGTGCCGGTATCCAGCAAGGCAATCACACGCGCATAGAAATCCCCAGCAACCTGTTGATAGATGCGCAACAGGCTCAGGGTAATGACCAGCCCCTCCGCCAGCCCCGTCACAGCCACCAACGGCAATGCCAAACCGAGGCTGTCGACTTGCGATACCACCCAGATAGAGGCACATATCAGGGTCAGACTGATCAACATCCATGCGCCATAGTGCTGCACGACACGGGACCATGACGACAAAGCAAGTCCAGCCAACATGCCGACACCATAGGCGCCGAATAGTAAGCCGACATCGGCCGGTGGACGTTCCAGCACCTGGACCACATAGATAAGCGCAAGAATCTCAAAACTACCAAGGGCCAGCATCACCAGCATACTGGCCGTCATGGGCAGTATCAGGCTGGCTCCATAGCGTGAAACCGCCGTGCGCAAATCGCGCCAGATGCCTGCCTCATCGGCCTGCTCCCGCTTGACATGGGGCGAGGGCAACAACACACACAAGACACTGGCGATGAGCAGCAGCACGCCAATTACCACAACTGCCACCACATGCCCGTAGTGACTGGCCAGCACGCCAGCCAACAGCGTACCGATGGCCATCCCTGACATGCGCGCGGCCATGATGATGGCGTTGGCAGCGGGTAGCCGATCTGCCGAAACCAGGCTGGGTAATAAGGCACTGGCACCCGGGACGAAGAAGCGGTTGCATGTCGCCGCCAGGGCAGCAATGGCAAGGATAGGGATAAGCTGCCCACGCATCGCCGGCAGCAAGAGTGCCAGGATGATTAACAGGCGCGCCACACAGGCCCAGACCAGTAACCGTTTGAGATCTGTGCGATCGGCCACTGCACCGGCCCATGCGCCGAACAGCAGCATCGGGATCAACTCGCAAATGACCAGCAACATGATGTTGAACGCCGACTGGGTCAGATCGAATACCACGATCTGCAGCAGCACGATCAGCATCCAATCCGCCACCGAAATCACCCACTGCAGACCGGTCAAGAGCAAAAGACCGGCGCCATGCTTGCGTAGCAGCCGCTTCACCGCTGGTCTTCCACAGTCAGGTTTTCCAGCGCGAGCTTGTCCTGGTCGTGCTTGAGCACAAATCGATGCAGGAGCATGCGAAGCAGCCATCCGAGCCACTTGGGATTGGCTTGCATCCAGGCGTAACAGGCTTGCAGGCGACAGCCCATTTCGACTTTGCCCTGCTCGTTGGAAATACCAAAGTTAATGCTGCGCAATCCTTTGCCGATGGCGTGGCGAACGATCTGGTAGCCCATTGCGCGGTGGATGGACAGGCGACTCGTTGCCTCCAGATCCACGCCGCAATAGGTGGACTCCAGATGGTCGCCCAGAACAAAACAGAGGTCGAACGCATCAATACGTCCTTCCTTGCGCAGCAGCAACCACACCGCATGGTCGAGCTGGCTCATTTGCAGGAAGAAATCTTCGGTGACCATGATTTGGTCAGGCGAGTGATGTTTGCGATACAGCTGTAACCATAAGGCGTGCAAGCGCTGCGCTTCATCAATCGACAGTGCCTGACCCTCGCGAATTTCAAGATCGTAGCCTGCCTTTTCAAGCGATCGCATATCACGGCGTATGTTTTTGCGCTTGGGGTGCTGCTCCAGATACTGCTCAAAATCTGTCCAGGGCAGCGCCAAATGCGCGCAGCTGTAGAGCTTGTCGAGCGCCTCCTTGTGGAGGTAGTCGGATGTCGGAAAATCCCGCCCGACGAACAATCGGACGCCGCGCTTGATTGAAGCCCGCTCCAGCGCAGTCACCAGACCATATCGCAGGCTTATGGAATTCGCAGTGACCGCTAACATCAGCGGTAACCCAGTATTGACTGGCGTTCCCAGGGTCGTGACGCGCAACGACATCCCATATGGCAGATGAATCCGCCATAGGGTGGCTACAGCAGCGCCGACCAGTTCACCATTTGAAATGGCCAGCGCATAAAGGTACTGGCATTCCAGACCGCTGGCCTCCAGGGCAGCCATATACTCATGGCTGCAAAACTGATGAGGCTTGCACAGTTGATTCCAGGACGTTCGGTCAATCGTCGCAATCGAGTCCTTGATTTCAATATGTTCCGCCGCCCAAGTGGTGTCATTTGTGCAGGCCGGCAAGCCGATCCGCACCACCTGTTCCATGCGTGTCATATGCGACTTCCTGACCTAGTTCGCTGCCGTTAGCAGACGCTCGCCCAATCGACTGGATGAGTCATCGCAACCGAGCAGATTTTCCAGACTCTGGGCGAACCTCTCGATTTCCGCGTCGGTGTGGTGCCGGTGCATGATCAGCCGTATCAGTGCCTGATTGGGCTTGACCGCCGGATAGCGGAAGATCGGCACGCAGAAGCCTTGTCGCTCCAACTGCTCCCGAACTTGCTCGGCCTTGCTGTCCTTGCCGATCAACACGGAGGTGATGTAAGACGGTGTGCTATTGAGCTGCAGGCCACTGTCAAGCAATCGCATGCGAAACGCCAAGCTCCTGCGCAGGAAGTCATCCATGATGGACGGGTCGCGCTTGAGGTGCTCGATGATGGATGCCGCTGCGTCTGCCGTTGGCGGTTGAATGGCTGCAGTGAAGATCGACGTTCCACTCAGTACTTCAAAGGCGTCGATGTACTCCGCGTTGGCGCTGATCGCGCCGCCTTCCAGGCCTACTGATTTCGATAATGAGATCATGATGAAATCGGCGCGGCGAAGGTGCTGGAACTCTTCATAGAACTTGCGCTGCGGCTCGCCATACACCATGAAGCCATTGGCGTCGTCGATATAGCTCAGGGCATTGAATCGTTCACACACATCCAGGATCGTACCGATAGGCGCCACACTCCCATCGGAGGAGTAGACACTTTCGAAAACCACAATGGCCTTTCGATCTCCGACATTTTTCAGAACACGCTCAAGGTCGGCCACATCGTTATGCTTGAACGACAGCAGCGATTCGCCGTACTTAAGGTGCCCGGCTGCTTTCCAGAGACTCCAGTGGCAATCACGGTCAAAGATCAGCACGGCATCGCGGTTGTCAATGCCGCTGCTGGGGGAGAAATTGAACTTCGCCGTCATGGCATTGATGAAGCCAAGGTTGGCCAGCATGCCTGAGGCAAACGTGAGTGTTTTGTCTTTGCCATGATGCTCGCTGAGCAACGTTTCCAGTCGGAAATGTGGCTCGCAGACACCCTGCGTCGCCCGCGACCCGCCGGTGGAAAGCCCATAGCGCTTGACCGACTCACAGAACGCATCGAGCACTTGCGGGTCCTGCTGCCAGCCAAGGTAGTTGATCCCCGAGAAATTCACATACGGCAGGCCATTGCGCGTGATACGCGAACCAGACATTCCTTCCATAATGACCGGCTCGCGCAGGAACCCTTCGGACACCGACGACTCAACGAAGCGCTGAAAGCCCCAGCGATCTACATTTGGTGATATTTCCATATGCCCCTCCTCCATTTACCCAGATTGCCAATATTTGATGAATATTGACAAATAACTAAAAATATGATTGCAGATTCTTTTTCTAGTAGTAATAGTTAGCCATATCAACGATTTACCACCGCATTCAGAATGCGCAATTATCGTTGCACCGCAATATCAAGTAACGATAAACAATTCATCAAGATCGCATGAAGGAGTGACCTGTGAGCTTAGGACGAGTACTGATCGTCGAGGATGATTTCGACGGGGCTGAAGTACTGGAGGCCTATCTTGGCCGGGATGGATTCCAGACGCGACATGCAGCAGATGGTCATAAAGCCCTGGACTACCACGCGCGTTGGCGCCCGGATCTGGTGCTGCTGGACATCATGTTGCCGGGACTCAGCGGCAACGAGGTTTTGACTGCCATTCGCCAACACTCAGCGACCCCAGTCATTATGGTGACCGCTGTTGGGCACGGACCCAGCCGCATCAACTCCCTGCTGTACGGTGCGGATGACTATGTGGTCAAACCCTACAACCCAGGGGAAGTGGTTGCTCGCGTGCATGCGGTGCTGCGGCGTTGGCGTGGGGGTGGTCAGGGTCAGTCGACCTTGCTACGGCATAATCACCTGGTCATTGATTTGAACGCGGCACTGGCGACCATTGAAATCAATGGCACGAGTCAACCCCTGGAGTTGACTCGCACCGAGTTCAACCTGCTGTCCATGATGATGGCAGCGCCATCGCGCATGTACACACGTGCCGAGATGCTCGCCAACTGCCTGCCCGAAAGTGATGCGATGGAGCGAGTGGTCGATGCCCACCTGTACAACCTGCGACGCAAGCTGGAGCGTGCAGGCATTCACGATGTCGTTCTGACAGTGCGAGGGCTGGGGTATCGCTTCAGCAATCCTGCATGAGCACGGCCAAGAAAGGACTCTCCCGTCAACTCTGGTACTGGATCAGCCTGCGCATGACCGGCCTGGCACTGGTGGCCATACTGGTGGTGGGTGCTGGCATGTGGCTACGCTTCTTCTCGTGGGAAACCAAGCTGCGAAACGCACTGCCCGAGGCTGTGCGCCAGGAACTCAAGGTCCTGGAAGTCGACCATACCGCCAATGCCGAGCGCCTGCGTGAAATCTATGGGCAATACCTCTATGGCGATTACTTCACGCCAGAGGTCCTCCGGGCGGATCTGCTGTGGTTCAGCGGGCTGGCACTGATTGCGCTCCCCCTGATTATCGGCGGCGGCATCTGGGTCTCGTTGCGCCTGTCGCGCCAACTCAGCGCCGTTGCGATCTCGGCAATGCACATCGCTGGCGGAGACTTCCGGTCACGAGCAGGCAACGTGCGCGATGCACCCGCAGCGCTGCATAGCCTGATGGCCGATTTCAACCACATGGCTGAGCGCCTGGAGCGGCAGGAGCGGGAATTACAGGCATCCAGCGCCGCCATCGCCCACGAGTTGCGCACGCCCCTCACCGCTGCCAAGGGGCGGCTACAGGGTCTGATCGATGGCGTATTCGCGGCCTCACCACAACAGTTGGCCATAATCATGCGACAGCTTGATCAGCTCAATCGGCTCATTGATGATCTGTACTTATTGTCGCTGGCCACGGCAGACCAGTTGCAGTTGACGCCCTCAAGCTTTGCGCTCAAGCCCCTGATGGAAGAGCGAGTGGCTTGGGCGGCACCACGCTTGCAACTGCAACCGGTGAACATCGTCCTCGACTGTCCGGACGGTTTGATGTTGATCGCCGATCGCGACCGCTTAGGCCAGGTCCTGTCTATCCTGCTCGACAATGCCCTGTGCTACGCAGCATCCGGGGGCTATCTGGCGCTGCGGGCCAGTAAGCGGCAAGACCGGTTGCTGCTCGACGTCGAGGATGCTGGCCCGGGCTTCGCACCGGAGCATATCGAGCGCTCGTGCGACCGTTTCTGGCGTGCCGAACATTCGCGCTCTCGCCATGCAGGCGGCAGCGGGCTGGGGCTGTCGGTGGCAGTAGCTATTTGCCAAGCCCATGGTGGCAAGCTGAGTGTCCATAATCGTGCCGAGGGTGGCGCTCGCATCCATGTCGAGTTGCCTGGCTGATTCAAGGCAAAGGCTGCGCCAGCCTGAAAGCGGGCACAGGCAAAACCTGGCCCGCTGTCCTTGACGAAGTCTTCATCGTTTCTTGGCGCGACCTTGTATCGAGGGCGGCTCACTACCGGGGTACTAAACCTCAAAGGATGAACCGCCATGAGCAAGCCCGTTTCTCGATACAAACACAAGCGGCACACGACCAGCGCTGTCTCGGTCTTCATTGCCGGCAGCCTCTGCTTGCTGATGCCGCTGAAAAGCCAGGCCCAGCAGCAAGTCGCTGACGTATCCTCCAGCTTGTTTGGCGAAAAAACCGAGGTCACGGTGGGACTGGGTGCCGCCTACACCCCCCGCTATCTGGGCGCAAAAGAATCGCGAGCCATGCTGGTGCCGACACTGAGTATTTATCGCGGCATTTTCTTTGCCGATTCCGTGCGCGGCCTTGGCGCGGAATACCTGACTCAGAGCGGCTTTTACTCCAGCGTGGCAATCGGCTACGACTTTGGTCGTACTGATGAAGACAGCGGTTGGCGTCCTGGCTCCAAGCGACTCAAGGGGATGGGTGAAGTCACAGGCGCGACCACCGCCACGTTTCTGCTGGCACAGGATCTGACCTCCTGGCTGTCGATCAATGGTGAAGCAGAGCTGCGTGTTGCCGGTCATAAGCGTGGTAATCGTTACCGGTTGGGCCTGGAAAGCACCGTACTGGAAACGGCAGGTGATGTGATTACCCTTGGCATGAACGTGCATGCCGGGGATAAACGCTACAACCAAACCTACTTCGGGGTGGACGATGCCCAGGCCCAGGCTTCCCGGTTCTCTCGTTTCGATGCCGAGTCCGGCGTCTATGCCTACTCGTTGTCAGCGGACTGGCAACATAATTTCAATAAGCAATGGGCGATGTTGGTCGGCGTGAATGTCATGGAGTTCCGCGAAGAGGCGGACAAAAGTCCTGTGGTGGAAGAAAAAACGGGCGTCACCAGTTTTGCCTCATTGCACTATTCATTCTGAGGCGAATAGACATCCACCGTGCGCGCACGTAGACAGCCCACCCCGGCATGGGGGCCATGGTGTCGGAAACTGATTTGGTTGGCCTGTACCGTGGCGGCAGTCTTGTTATTGGCGGCGGGCGCTTGGCTGCTCATGAGCGAGCCGCCCGTTTCAGTGCTGACATCGCTACAGCCCCCTAAATAATCTCAGACGCTCAAGGCAAGGCAGCGCCGTGGGCGTCTGTTCCGCAGACCGGCACTTTGGCCGCACTTGATGAAATCTTGATAAAACCTTGAGAGACGATTGACGCGTGAAGAGCAAGCTTCCCTCCATGCCTCCTATGGATCGGAAACTTCATATCATGTCACGACAGTGCAATGCAGCATTTGTGATGGTGCTGCTATCAGGCTGCACTACGCTAATACCGCCGTATACAACACCCAGCGATAGCGCCTTGCCTGCGCATTACCAGCAAGGGGCCGGTAAAAGATTCGAGGATGCCGCACTGACCTCGGCGGCCGATAAAACCTGGCAGAGCTATTTCCCCGATCCTCATCTACAGGCGTTGATTCGCCAGGCGCTGCTTCACAACCACGACCTGCGCAGTGCCGCTTTGCGGGTTCGCCAAGCACAGGCTGCCTACCGCATCGAGCGCAGCTCCCTGACGCCCACTGTTGCCCTGGGAGTCGATGCGCAACGCTCGCGCACGCCTGCGGATCTGTCGGAAATCGGTCAGACCTCGACGGGCAACGAATTCAAGGCCGGTTTGGGTATCAGCAGTTGGGAGATCGACTTCTGGGGGCGTATCACCAGCCTGAACGAAGAAGCCTTGCAGCAATTCCTGGCGACCCAGGCCGGGCATCGGGCAGTGACGATCAGTCTGGTGGCGCAGGTGGCCAACGCCTGGATTGGCCTGCGCGAGCTGGATGAGCGCCTGCACCTGGCTAATGCCGCTCAGGCCAACCAGAGCGAATCGCTGCGCATCTTCACACGTCGGTTTGAGATGGGGTCAGTGACCAAGCTGGAACTGACCCAGGTGCAGACGCTGCTGACCCAGGCCGAGGCGTTGGCGCTGCAACTGCAACAGCAACGCGACCTGCAACGCAATGCAGTGAATCTGCTGGTCGGACAGGTTGACCTCGTCGATGCCAGCTATAGGCCTGTCGCCGATCAGACCCTGGTCCAGCCCCTGGATGCCGGCCTGCCATCCGACCTGCTGATCAACCGCCCGGACATCGTCGCGGCAGAGCATCGCCTGCGTGCCGCCAACGCCCATATCGGCGCGGCCCGCGCGGCCTTCTTCCCGCGCATCAGCTTGACCGCTTTCGGCGGCCTGGCCAGCGCAGAACTGAGCGACTTGTTCAGCGCAAGCAGCCGTGCCTGGAACTTCGCACCAAGCCTGTCGTTGCCGGTCTTCGATGGGGGACTGAACCAGGCCAACCTGGATTTGGCGAATGTGCGCAAACACCTTGCCGTCGTTGAGTACGAGCAAATCATCCAGAGCGCCTTTCGCGACGTAGCGGATGCCCTGGCCAACCAGCACTGGCTGCAACAGCAATTATCAGTGCAGCAGCAAGCCGTCGAGATCCAGGAAGAACGCAGTCGGCTGGCGCTCCTGAGCCATGACCGTGGCCGGTCCAGTTTCCTTGAGGTGCTTGACGCCGAACGTGATCGTCTGCAGACCCAGCAACAAGAGGTACAAGCGCAACACGCACTGCTACGCAACCGGGTGGTGCTGTATGCCGCACTGGGTGGCGGCGCACGGCATGTGCCGAGCGCCCCGTTACTCGATCAGCCGCCATCCACCCTGTTTTCAGATATCGCAGAGGAATAACCCAGCCATGAGCGCCCCCATCAAGAAGAAAATCACCGCAGTTGCCATCGTGGCGGCCATTGCCGGTGCCGCCTGGATCGGCTGGGACTGGTTCGATCAACGCGCCGTGCCGGACGGTCTGATGGTCAGCAATGGACGCATTGAAGCCACGGAGGTGGACGTGGCCGCCAAATTTGGCGGTCGCGTCGCGCAGATCCTGGCCGATGAAGGTGACGAGGTGCAGGCTGGGCAGGTGTTGGCACACATGCAAATCGATTCGCTGCTGGCCCAGATGCGCGAGGCCCAAGCGCAATTGCAACGGGCTGAACATGCCGTGAAGGCCACTCAGGCGCAGGTGAACATGCGCCGCAGCGACCAGGCGGCCGCCGAGGCTGTCGTGGTTCAGCGCCATACGGAACTGAATGCCGCCCAGCGTCGACTGGTGCGCACCGAGGTATTGGTCAAGGACGGCGCCACAACAGGCCAGGAGTTGGACGATGACCGCGCCAGCGTGGCGAATACCGGGGCCGCGCTCAATGCCGCGCGCGCGCAGGCTAACGCCGCCAGATCGGCCATCGAAGCCGCCGACGCCGAAGTCACCGGCGCAACATCGACCGTCGCTGCAGCGCAGGCCACGGTCGAGCGCATCCAGTCCGAGTTGGACGACAGCACGCTCAAGGCCCCGCGCACTGGCCGCGTGCAGTATCGCCTGGCCCAGCCCGGAGAAATGCTCGGCGATGGCGGCAAGGTGCTTAACCTGATCGACCTGTCAGATGTCTACATGAGCTTCTTCTTGCCCACCGAAGCCGCCGGGCAAGTGGCCCTGGGCAGTGAAGTGCGCGTCGTGCTGGACACCGCGCCGAACTTGCCGATACCCGCCAAGGTCACCTTTGTCTCGCGCCAGGCCCAGTTCACCCCCAAATTCGTGGAGACCGCCAATGAGCGGCAGAAGCTGATGTTCCGGGTCAAGGCTCGGATCGACAAAGCATTGCTGCGCAAGTACCAGGATTACGTAAAGTCCGGCCTGCCCGGCGTTGCCTGGATCAGGACCGATCCGCAAGCCCAATGGCCTGAAGCCTTACAGCTTAGGGACTTGCCATGAACCGCCTCGCTGAACCCGTGGTTCGCTTGCGGGACGTAAGCCTGCATTACGGCAAGACCCAGGCGCTGGCGGGCATCACCCAGGACATTCCTGGCGGTTGCATGGTAGGGCTGATCGGCCCGGATGGCGTAGGCAAGTCCAGTCTGCTGTCGTTGCTCTCCGGCGCGCGTAGGGTACAGCAAGGCACAGTAGAGGTGCTGGGCGCCGACATCGCCAGCAAGGCCCACCGCGACCAGATCTGCCCGCGTATTGCCTACATGCCCCAAGGCCTGGGCAAGAACCTGTACCCCACACTGTCGGTGGAGGAAAACCTGCAGTTCATCGCACGGTTGTTCAGTCAAAACGCCAGCGAACGGCGCCGACGCATCGACGATTTGACACGTAGCACCGGCATGTATCCATTTCTTGCGCGACCCGCCGGGAAGCTTTCGGGAGGCATGAAGCAGAAACTGAGCCTGTGCTGCGCTCTGATCCATGATCCCGACCTGCTGATCCTCGACGAACCCACTACAGGTGTCGATCCGCTGGCGCGCGCGCAGTTCTGGGAACTGATCGCCCGTATCCGTCGCCAGCGAGTCGGCATGAGCGTGATCGTCGCCACCGCCTACATGGATGAAGCACAAGGCTTTGACTGGCTGGCAGTCATGGACGAAGGTCGGGTGCGGGCCACCGGCACGCCTGCCGAACTGCTGGCACGCACCCATTGCGATTCGTTGGAGTCGGCCTTCATCAGTTTGTTGCCGGACGAAAAAAAACAAGGCCACGAGCCTGTGGTCATTCCTCCCTTGCAGACCGACCCGGACGATATCGCCATCCAAGCCCAGGGGCTGACAATGCGCTTTGGCGACTTCACGGCCGTGGATCACGTGAGCTTTCGCATCCGTCGCGGAGAAATCTTCGGGTTTCTCGGCTCCAACGGCTGCGGCAAGAGCACCACGATGAAAATGCTCACCGGCCTGCTACCCGCCAGCGAAGGCCGTGCCTGGCTGTTCGGCAAGGAGATCGACTCTCACGACCTCGCCACACGCAGTCGCGTAGGCTACATGTCGCAATCGTTCTCGCTGTATAACGAATTGACGGTAAAGCAGAACCTGGTCCTGCATGCCAAGCTGTTCCATGTGCCCGTCACAGAGATCGACGCTCGCGTGCAGCAAATGGCCGGGCGTTTTGAATTGCTGGACGTCATGGATAGCCTGCCGCCCAGCATCCCCATGGGCATGCGCCAGCGCCTATCGCTGGCCGTGGCGATGGTTCACAAGCCCGAACTGCTTATTCTGGACGAGCCGACGTCGGGCGTCGATCCGGTGGCGCGCGACAAGTTCTGGCGTTTGTTGGTGCAACTGTCGCGGCGCGACCACGTGACCATCTTCATCTCCACCCACTTCATGAACGAGGCCGAGCGCTGCGACCGCATGTCGATGATGCATGCGGGCAAGGTGCTCGACAGTGATGCACCGATGCGGTTGGTGGAAAAACGCGGTGCCGCCAGCCTGGAAGAGGCCTTTATCGGTTATCTGATCGAGGCCGATAACAATACCGCGCATGTGCCGGATGAGAGCGCTCCCACACAGCCCGGCACGGCCACAACAGCACCCGAACAGGCTCGGTCTTTCAGCCTGCAGCGTCTACTCAGCTACGCCTGGCGCGAGTCGCTGGAACTGCGGCGCGATCCGGTACGCGCCACACTGGCGCTACTGGGATCGCTGCTGCTGATGTTTGTTATCGGCTATGGCATCAGTACCGACGTCAATGACCTGAGCTACGCCGTGCTTGACCGTGATCAGACCGGCCTGAGCCATGACTACACCCTGGCGCTCTCCGGTTCGCCGTATTTTCTTGAGCGTCCGCCGTTGCACAGTTACGCAGAGCTGGACCGACGCATGCAGACCGGCGAACTGAGTCTGGTCATCGAGATCCCCTCCGGCTTTGCCCGCGACGCCACGCTGGGGCGCAACGCCCAGGTCGGTGCCTGGATCAACGGCGCCATGCCCAGCCGTGCCGAAACCGTGCAAGGCTATGTGCAGGGCATGCACCTGCTCTGGCTGACGCAAAAATCCCAGCAATTGAACGGCAAAACCTACACCAGCCCGGTTGAAGTGCAGACGCGCTTTCGCTACAACCCGGACATCAAGAGCCTGCCCGCCATCGTCCCGGCGGTGCTGCCATTGCTGCTGTTGATGCTGCCGGCGATGCTGACCGCGCTAGCCGTGGTGCGCGAGAAGGAACTGGGCGCGATCATCAACTTCTACGTCACCCCTGTCACCCGCACCGAGTTCCTGCTTGGCAAGCAACTGCCCTATGTGGCGCTGGGAATGCTGAACTTCCTGTTGATGAGCGTGCTGGCGGTGACCGTACTGGATGTGCCCATGAAGGGCAGCTTTGCCACCCTGGCGCTGGCCACCCTGGTGTTCCTGGTGATCTCCACCGGCATGGGGCTGGTCGCATCGGCCGTCACACGCAGTCAGATCGCCGCGATGTTCGCCGCGCTGATCGGCACGCTGGTGCCTGCCACCCAGTTCGCCGGGCTGACTACACCCGTTTCCTCGTTGGAGGGCATCGGCAAGCTGATCGGCGAAGCCTACCCGGCCACCCATATGTTTCTCATCAGCCGTGGCGTATTCGCGAAGGCTTTGGGGCTGGCTGATCTGCAGCAGTCCTTCATTGCCTTGTTGGTGGCCGTACCGCTGGTGATGGGGCTGTCGATTGCGATGCTGCACAAACAGGAGCGATGAGATGAAACGCACTTTTTCCAACATCTGGCAACTGGGCGTCAAGGAGCTTCGCAGCCTGTGGCGCGATCCGGTCATGCTGCTGCTGATCGTCTTCAGCTTCACGGCGATGGTCTACACGGCCGCCTCGGCCATTCCAGACACCCTGAACAACGCACCGATCGCCTTCGTCGACGAAGATGATTCGCCCCTGTCGCAGCGCATCGCCACTGCTTTCTACCCACCTCAGTTCACGCAACCAGAGCACATCAGTGTTGCCGAGATGGACGCCGGTCTGGACTCCGGCCGCTATACCTTCGTGCTGCACATGCCGCCCAACCTGCAGCGCGATGTTCTGGCGGGTCGTCCCGCGCAGGTGCAGCTCAACGTCGATGCCACACGCATGGATCAAGCCTTCAGCGGCAGCGCCTATGTCGAGCAGATCGTCACCGATGAGGTCAAGACCTTCGTGCAGCGTTATCGCGGCAATTCGGCCCTGTCGGTGGAACTGGCGCTGCGCGCACGCTTCAACCCGGCGTTGGACAAGACTTGGTTCAGCAGCCTGCTGCAGATCATCGACAACATCACCATGCTGGCGATCATTCTGACCGGAGCCGCGCTGATCCGCGAACGCGAGCACGGCACTATCGAACACCTGCTGGTGATGCCGGTCACCCCCACGCAGATCATGCTGGCCAAGGTCTTGGCGATGGGCACGGTGGTGCTGGTGGCGGCGGCGTTGTCGTTGCAGTTCGTGGTACGCGGGTTGCTCGCCGTACCCATCGAAGGCTCGGTCTCGCTGTTCCTGGTCGGCGCCGCGCTGAGCTTATTCGCCAACACCGCCCTGGGCATCTATCTCGCCACCGTGGCCCGCAGCATGCCGCAGTTCGGCCTGTTGCTGATGCTGGTGCTGTTGCCGTTGATCCTGCTCTCCGGCGGCGCCACTCCGCGCGAAAGCATGCCCACGCTGGTGCAGTACCTGATGCTGGTCGCGCCCACCACCCACTTGGTGCAGTTGGGAGAAGGCGTGCTGTACCGCGGCGCGGGGCTGGACGTCGTGTGGGTTCAACTTCTTGCGCTACTACTCATCGGCAGCGTGCTGTTCGCACTTTCGTTGCGGCGTTTTCGCCGGATGCTTGCGCAGATGGATGGAGGCTGATCGCCCACTCAGATCGCGGCAGTCAATACGCCAGCGCGAGCTACAGATCGTTGCTGGCGCGAAATGACATAGGCGCGTCAACTCAGTGATGGAGCGCTTCTTCCTGAGCTTGAAAATGGAGCGGGTATGGCGGCGCGATTATGCCAACCACGCCGAAGCGATACGTGACATCACGGAATACATCGGTGGGTTTTACAACAATGAGCGGCTGGACTCGAAACTGAGATATCTGCCGCCGGCCGTATACGAACGGGCGATGGCGTCGAAACCACTGATCAAGGTGTCCGAAATTAATTGACCACTACTGATGGCGTTAAACACCATCGGACAGAGAAATGCCTTATGGCCCTTGAATAGAGAGGCTGACAGTTGATTTCTCAGAATGGATAGGATTATTTCGGACAATTAAAAAGCCGGCTTGTGGCCGGCTTCTCGGGGACTGCCTCAGCTTGTTTTTGACAAACCTCACCAGCCTTCAAATCGCTCAGCCAACATTGCGTCTGGCTGAATAGTCGGGGCATCCGCGGGAGCTTTTCCGCATCGCCTGGCAGGGTGAATAGCCTAAAACCAACCCATGCCAAATGTGCGGCGCATGATACCCACATTCCCCTCAGTTGCCCACCTCCGGATCGGATTTAGAGCCTTCCCAGCCCAGTAGATGTTCATCCAGCGGCACGGGTGGGCGGCGGTTGTTGAGGGTGGACCACCAGAACACCCAGCCGACGATCTGGAAGTTCTGTTCGAAGCGTTGATCGAAGGTCAGGTATTCGTCGGGGTGTTCGCCGGCGTTGTGGCTGCGCATGCGCAGGCCGCCGCCGGGGCGGTTGTAGAGGTATTTGATGCGCAGCATGTCGTCGTGTTCGACGGCGTAGATTTCGCCGTCGACGATTTGGGTGCGGCCGCGGTCGATGGCGAGCGTGGCGCCTTGTTGGATGATGTCGATCATGCTGTTGTCGACCATGTAGGCGCCGAGGGCGCGGTCGGGGTTTACGTTTAAGGTGTCGAGGGTGTGACGGGAGAGGCGGATGTGTTCGGTTGAGGTGAAGGACGGATGGAGGGCGATCTCCACGTCGATGGTTTCCGGGTGACGGACGGGGCCTGTGAGGTATTTGCCGCTTTCTTCGCGGGTGGGCAATGCTTTCCTTGCATCGTGACCTTCCAACAGGAAGTTGGCCGGTGGGTGTTTAGGGCCTACGCCGGCGTGCAGCCAGCGGCTGGAGACGCACAGCAGTTCTGCGATTTCGTTGAGTCGGCCCATGGGGACGCCGCGTTTGAACCAGTTGTTCACGTGTTGAGGCGTGACACCGCGGTTCTTGGCGAAGTCGGAAGCGGAAAGATGAACTTCCCGTAATAACGCTTTTAAGCGATCACCTGATGTATTCATAAACGCAGAGTTTACTGGCCGGGAAAACAGATCAAATAAACCATGCGTTCAATTGCCGGTGTAGGTTTTTGCTTAGTTGTAGCCTGATCTTTCGTTGTTGCTTGTTAGTTCAACATAGAGTGTTAAATGTTGAACTTGATGTTTAATTTTTCCGACAAAAAAAGCCCCGAATGATCGGGGCTTTTTTGATTGCCGCAGCAATGAGGAGCGGGTATCAGCCTTTGTAGGCTGCGACCGACTTCATGATCTCGGCGCGGGCGGCGTCTGCGTTGCCCCAACCTTCGATCTTCACCCATTTGCCTTTTTCGAGGTCTTTGTAGTTCTCGAAGAAGTGCTTGATCTGTTCCAGCAGCAGTGGCGGCAGGTCGGTGTATTCCTTCACGTCCACGTACAGCTGGGACAGCTTGTCGTGGGGGACTGCGATGACTTTGGCATCGCCGCCGCCGTCGTCGGTCATGTTCAGGATGCCGACTGGACGCGCGCGGATAACCGAGCCTGGGGTAACCGGGTAAGGGGTTACGACCAGCACGTCGAGGGGGTCGCCGTCGTCTGCCAGGGTGTTGGGGATGAAACCGTAGTTGGCCGGGTAGAACATCGGGGTGGCCATGAACCGGTCAACGAACAGGCAGTCGCTGTCTTTGTCGATTTCGTATTTGATCGGCGCGTGGTTGGCCGGAATCTCGATGGCGACGTAGATGTCGTTCGGCAGGTCTTTGCCAGCCGGAATCTTGCTGTAGCTCATTGGGCGTTGCCCCCGTAGTTGGCCATGGACATGGCCGGATTGGCCTAAAAGTGGCGGCGATTATAGGCATATTCTGACGCCGATGCCATTCACCAGACGTCGTACAGTCATTCGCCTTGTGGCTGATAACGCGGGTCGTGCGCTTGCAGCTGGGTGAGGCGGGCTAGAGGGTCCTGGCGGTAAAAGTGGCTCAGTTGCGCGTACACCTGTGGATAACTGTTGATCAGTAAATCCGGCGCGCTGAAAAAATATTCGCTGGTGACGGCGAAAAACTCCGCCGGGTTTTCGGCGGCGTAGGGGTCAATGGCGGTTTCGGCGTCGGGGTTGGCGTCCAACTGGCGATTAAGCTCGTCGTAGGCGCCTTGCATCACGCTGGCCCAGTCTTGCACGCGCATGTCGTGGTGCAGGGGCGGCAGGCCGTTGGCGTCGCCGTTGAGCATGTCGAGCTTGTGCGCCAGCTCGTGGATCACCAGGTTGTAGCCTTCCCAATTGCCGCTGGCCAGCACGCCGGGCCAGGCGAGGATCACCGGGCCTTGTTGCCAGGCTTCGCCGCTGTGCTCGCCGTCCCACTCGTGCTCGACGCCGCTGGCATCGCGATGGCGTTGCGGGCTGAGGAAGTCATCGGGGTACAGCACGATCTCGTGGAAGCCCTGATACCAGTCGAGGTCGCCGAGGTTCATCAGGGGCAGTTGCGCCTGGGCGGCGAGCAGCAGGCGTTGTTCCTGGTGCAGCTCGACGCCGGGCAGGGCGGTGAGGTGTTTTTCGGCGAGAAACACCACGCAGGCTTCGCGCAGCCACTGGTCTTGCTCGGCGCTGATGCCGTCGAGGAAGGTCAGGTGCTCGCGCACCCGCTGCCAGGTGTCATCGGCAATCGGGTGCTTGGCCAGCAGGCGCCGGCGACGCCAGGCGCTGAGGGACCACATCGCAGGTTACTGCGGCTTGGCTTCGGAAGACGCGCGACCAAAGCGGCTGCGGAACACGCTGATGATCATCGGCACCAGCGACAGCAGGATGATGAACACCACCAGCAGCGAGAGGTTTTTCTTGATAAACGGCACGTTGCCGAAGAAGTAGCCGAGGGTCACCAGGCCGCCGACCCAGAAGACGGTGCCCAGCACGCTGAAGCCGAAGAAGCGCGGGTAGGGCATTTTTGCGATGCCGGCGACGAACGGCGCAAAGGTCCGCAGGATCGGCAGGAAGCGCGCCAGGGTCACGGTTTTGCCGCCGTGCTTGTCGTAGAAGTCGTGGGTTTTTTGCAGGTAGTCACGGCGGAAGATTTTCGAATTCGGGTTGCTGAACAAGCGTTCGCCGGCTGTTCGCCCGATTACGTAGTTGGTGCTGTCGCCGAGGATCGCCGCCAACATCAAGAGGCCGCCCAGCAGCACTGGGTCCATGCCGCCGCCCGCCGCCACTGCGCCGGCAATGAACAGTAATGAATCACCCGGCAGGAAAGGCATGACCACCAGACCGGTTTCGCAAAAGATTACAAGGAACAGAATAGCGTAGATCCACAGACCGTAATTTTTTACCAGCAGGTCGAGGTAAACGTCGAGATGCAGGATAAGGTCAAGCGGGTTGAAATCCATGGATGGCACCTGTGTGAATGGCCCAGCTCAGCAGGCCTGTGCGGAGGCTCGGGTAATAAGGCTACAAGTATGTGTCGCGCTTCTTACAACCCTGAAAGGTCGGCATTATACGGATTGGGAAGTGAAAAGCGTGTGGGTTTTGTAGCGGGGAATGTCATGGCACTCGGCTCCCGAGCACCACAGAACCAAATGTGGGAGGGGGCTTGCCCCCGATGGGGGCGTGTCAGTTACAAATAGTCTGACTGGCCCGCCGCCATCGGGAGCAAGCCTCCTCCCACAGGGATTTTGTGGTGCTTGGGGTATTGGGTCAGTCTTCGTTGATCGGCAACACATAGTTCTTGAACTCGGTGTCTTCGCGAAACCCCATCGACTCATACGTCTTCTGCGCCACGTTATTATCACTGCTGGTCGACACCCGCAGTCTCACAGCATGGGTCTCCTTGGCCATCTTCTTCGCCGTGCGCATCAGGTTATCCGCCACCAGTTGCCGGCGCGCGTCTTCGGCGACGTAGATGTCGTTGAGAATCCACACACGTTTGAGCGACAACGAAGAAAAGCTCGGATATAGCTGACAGAATCCGAGCAACCGCTTGTCGTCGTCATCGGCCAGGGCCAGGTAGATCACCGACTCCTTGCGGCGCAGGCGCTTTTCCAGGAAGGCCCGCGAAGAGTCCGGGAACGGCAGGGCCCCGTAGAACTCGCGGTATTTGACGAACAACGGGGTCAACAGGTCCAGGTGTTCCAGGGTCGCTTGAGTGATCCGCATGCCAGGCCTCAACTTCCAAATGGGGTACGACCACGCGAGCGGTCGTGACTTGATGCTGCCTAAAGACGCGAAAAAGCGCAATCGTGCGGGGATCAGTCCGTGGGCGGGCTGAGCAGGAAATTGCCTTTCACCAAGTCCGGGTCATCTGACTCGATTGTCTGAACCTGCGCTTCATCCTTGAGGTTGACCCCCGACAACTGTCGACGGCAGGCCTCGCGCATCAAATACAGCAGGCGGTGGGCTGCCATGCCATAACTCAAGCCTTCCAGGCGCACGTTGGAGATGCAGTTGCGGTACGCATCGGTGAGGCCAACCTTGGGGTTGTAGGTGAAATACAGGCCCAGGCTGTCCGGCGAACTGAGCCCCGGCCGTTCGCCGATGAGGATCACCACCATCTTGGCGCCGAGTAACTGGCCAATCTCATCGGCCACCGCGACGCGGCCCTGTTCCACCAGGATCACTGGCGACAAGGACCAGCCTTCGGCGTGGGTCTGTTCCTCCATGCGCGTGAGAAACGGCAGCGTATGTTTATGCACCGCCAACGCCGACAGGCCATCGGCCACCACCACGGCCAGGTCGACGCCGCCGGGATTGGCCGCCGCATGGTCGCGCAGGGCCTGGGCCGATGCATCGCTCAAGCGCCGCCCCAGGTCCGGGCGTTGCAGGTAGCTGTGGCGGTCGAGGGCGGCGCTGTGCAGTAACAGGCTGTCACGCCCACGTTCGGCAAGCTGAGTGCTGAGGCCTGCGTGGTCGAAGGGCAGGTGGACCGCATCCCGCGCCTGGGCGTGGGCGAATTGGAAGTCCAACTGTGCGCTGGTCGGGATGCTGGTGCCGGTCCGGCCCAGGGCAATGCGCGCCGGGGTCAGGCGACGCAGTTCCAACCACGGGTTTTCGGGTAAGTCTGGTTGCACGGGCGGCTCCTTCATCCCAATTGCGCCAAGGCGTGGCGAAACGCCGGTGGCAGGCTGTTGCCGAAGCGCACTTTGCCGTCGGCTTGCGTGAAGATGCCCATTTTTGCCAGCCACTGTTCAAACTCCGGCGCCGGCTTTAAACCCAATGTTTGCCGGGCGTACAGGGCGTCGTGGAACGAGGTGGTCTGGTAGTTGAGCATGATGTCGTCGGAACCGGGAATGCCCATGATGAAGTTGATCCCGGCCACGCCCAGCAGGGTCAGCAGGGTGTCCATGTCGTCCTGGTCGGCCTCGGCGTGGTTGGTGTAGCAGATGTCGCAACCCATCGGCACTCCCAGCAGCTTGCCGCAGAAGTGGTCTTCGAGGCCGGCGCGGATGATTTGTTTGCCGTTGTACAGATACTCGGGGCCGATAAAGCCGACCACGGTGTTCACCAAAAACGGCTTGAAATGCCGGGCCACGGCGTAGGCGCGGGTTTCGCAGGTTTGCTGGTCGACGCCGAAGTGCGCGTTGGCCGACAAGGCGCTGCCCTGGCCGGTTTCGAAATACATCAGGTTCTGGCCCAGGGTGCCACGGTTCAGGCTCAAGCCCGCTTCGTAGCCTTCCTGCAGCAGGCTCAGGCTGATGCCGAAACTGGCGTTGGCCGCCTCGGTGCCGGCGATCGACTGGAACACCAGATCCAGCGGCACGCCACGGTTGATGGCTTCGATGGAGGTGGTGACGTGGGTCAGCACGCAGGCCTGGGTGGGGATTTCGTAGCGCTGGATGATCGCATCGAGCATCTCCAGCATGGCGCAGATCGAGGCGATGCTGTCGGTGGCCGGGTTGATGCCGATCATGGCGTCGCCGTTGCCGTAGAGCAGTCCGTCGAGAATGCTCGCAGCGATGCCCGCCGGTTCGTCGGTGGGGTGGTTGGGTTGCAGGCGGGTCGACAAGCGGCCGCGCAGGCCCATGGTGCCGCGAAACCGGGTGACCACGCGGATCTTCTGCGCCACCAGCACCAGGTCTTGCACGCGCATGATCTTCGACACGGCGGCGGCCATTTCTGGTGTCAGCCCTGGCGCTAGTGCGCGTAGGGATTGTTCATCGGCCGCATCACTGAGCAGCCAGTCGCGCAGGCCGCCGACGGTCAGGTGGCTGACGGCGGTAAACGCCTGTTTATCGTGGGTGTCGATGATCAGACGGGTGACTTCGTCGCTTTCATAGGGGATCAGCGCCTCTTGCAGAAAGTGCTTCAGCGGAATATTGGCCAGCGCCATTTGCGCCGCCACCCGCTCGCCATCGTTCTGTGCGGCGACGCCGGCGAGGAAATCCCCTGAACGGGCGGGGCTGGCCTTGGCCATCACGTCCTTGAGGCTGTCGAAGCGGTAGGTCGATGCACCCACCGCGTGGGAAAAACTTGCCATACAGTGTCTCCTTGATGACGCGGGCAAATGTGGGTAAGGCGCCCGCGTCGAGGTTTACGGCATTTAGTGCAAGGCGGCCTCTGCGGCCTGGATCGCCGCGAATTCTTCTTCCGGCGTGCCTGCTACCAAGTGATGCCGGCTGTAGAAAGCAAAGTAAGCAATTAATACTCCATAGATGATCGCAGCGCCAATCACCACCCGTGGGTCGACCAGAAAGCCCGCCACCACGGCCACGCAGGCCAATACCAGCGCCACGCCGGAGGTGAAGATGCCGCCCGGCGTGCGGTACGGACGATCCATTTTGGGGCGACGGATGCGCAGCGTGATGTGCGCGGCCATCATCAGCACGTAGGAAATGGTCGCGCCAAACACCGCCACCAGGATCAGCAGGTCACCCTGGCCGGTCAGCGACAGGCCGAAACCGATAATGCCGGGGATTACCAGCGCCAGTACCGGCGCCTTGCTTTTATTGGTCTGGGACAGTTTGCGCGGCAGGTAGCCAGCGCGGGACAAAGCGAATATCTGCCGCGAATAGGCGTAGATGATCGAGAAAAAGCTGGCAATCAAGCCCGCCAGGCCGACCAGATTGACGAAGCTGCCCATCCAGGTCGAGCCGCCATACGACAGCGCCAACGCTTCAACCAGTGGGTTGCCGGACTTGATCAGCGCGTAGGTGCCGGCGCCGCCCGGTGCAATCACCAGGATCAACAGGGCAAAACTGGTCAGCACCACAATGGCGCCGATCAGGCCGCGGGGCAGGTCGCGCTTTGGGTTCTTGGTTTCTTCGGCAGCCAACGGAACGCCTTCTACCGCCAGGAAGAACCAGATCGCATAAGGAATCGCCGCCCACACGCCGACGTAGCCAAATGGCAGGAAGGTGCTGGCGCCCTTGGCTTCGGTCACTGGAATGTCGAGTAGGTTGGCGACGTTGAAGTGCGGCACCATCGCCACCAGGAACACACCCAGCGCAATGGCGGCGACGGCGGTAATCACAAACATCAGCTTCAAGGCTTCGCCCACGCCAAAGATATGGATGCCGATGAAGATGATGTAGAACGCCAGGTAAATCATCCAGCCGCCAATGCCGAACAGCGACTCGCAATAGGCGCCGATGAACACCGCAATGGCGGCGGGGGCGATGGCGTATTCGATCAGGATCGCGGTGCCGGTCAGGAACCCGCCCCAAGGGCCAAAGGCGCTGCGGGCAAAGCCGTAGCCACCACCGGCGGTAGGAATCATGGAAGACAGTTCGGCCAGGGAAAAGCACATGCACAAGTACATGGTGGCCATCAGCAATGTGGCGAGGAACATGCCGCCCCAGCCACCCTGGGCCAGGCCGAAGTTCCAGCCGGCGTAGTCGCCGGAGATCACGTAGGCAACGCCAAGGCCGACTAACAGCACCCAGCCGGCGGCGCCTTTTTTCAGTTCGCGTTGTTGGAAGTAGTCAGTGCCGACTTTTTCGAAGTCGACGGAAGAACTAGTGGGTTCGCTAGGCATGGGGAAGTACCTTTCATTGTTATTGTTTTTAATTCGGCCTCTGTGTGCCGGATGCAATTGGCAAGTACTTATCAAGATCTAAATGTGGGAGGGGGCTGTTAGTTAGAAGAAACCCAGTGGATTAATGTCGTAACTTACCAGCAGGTTCTTGGTCTGCTGGTAGTGATCCAACATCATCTTGTGGTTCTCACGCCCCACCCCCGACTT